>Ga0181612_148562_pt1 | contig 35173 bp, 20 predicted proteins | sample HoacroProtozoa21_FD_119630 | JGI IMG/M metagenome (GOLD analysis project Ga0181612, IMG submission 119630) | Hoatzin crop microbial communities from Cojedes, Venezuel. Combined Assembly of Gp0051906, Gp0051904, Gp0051908 | reverse complement strand
GGGCTGAGGGGGTGCGGTGGGGTCGTGGCGGGGTCTGAGACGCCGGGAGGAGACCCGCGCTGGGAGCAGGGGCGCAGACGCCTCTCAAGCTGCTGCAGCTGCCCTCTCGGCCTCTGAGGGACCAGGTGGGTGTGCGTGTCCCCTCTGTGGCAGGGTGGGCGGGTCGGGTGAGGCCCAGGCGGTGGGCGGCAGGGGTTGTTCCCTGTGGGGAGGGCCCTCTGCTAGGCCCCGGTCGGGATAAGGTGCCATGTCACGATCTGGAGAGGATGGTTTGGTCCCGGGCATGGGGGAGAGCAGCTCCCTGTGCTCCTTTCTGCGCTGGCTGTGACTTGGGGGCGGCTGAGTGAAGCACCCAGGCAGTGCTCCGCAGGTGGGGGGGCAGGGGCTGTGGGAGCGGGAGTCATGTCCAGAGCCTGGCTTTCACCCGCTTCTGGTTTGGCAGCAGGTATCTCCAGAGCAGTTTCCCTGGTGCTCTGGGGCTGCACGTGAAACTGATTGAAATAAACAGGCTGTGATCTGGGGGCCAACAGCTCTGCTCTGGTTCTCTCATGGTTTCTTGCTATCTTGTCATCTTGCTTAGGAAAAACAAAAATGAAACACCTGATTTCTCTTACTCGTTTTCTTGGGTGCCGTTTGCTATCTGCAGAGTAGTAGGGCCTGGTTTACTCTGTTTGACTTGCTGAGGAGCTTTTTGAACCTTAGTTTTAGAGCCGACAGGTAGTGTAGAGAAGTGAAAGGTAGACATGTTGGAGTTCAGCACAGGTATTTCTCTCTAGAGACTGCTGAGGCTTTGGTCTTGTATGCTGGCAGGAAAAAAGGTATGAAATTCAGTTGTTCCATTTGCTTTAATTCTTAGTATTAACAATTTGAGGTTCGGAGCTGTATTACGTTGCTGGGAGTGATCACAGAAAATGTCAGCCTTCAGCTGTATGTTACTGAGCCTGTCTCCAAGGCCTGACTGGCCCCTGGTGAGTACTAGAATGTAGTTATTTGTAGTGGCTTGCCTTTGAACCTTTACATTTCATTTTTGGAGGCCAGTGACCATGAGGTCTCTCATCTCAATAGCAGCATTTTGGATTAATCAGCAGCCAGCCTGTGTTCTTACAGCTGAAGTAATGCTTCCAACTCCCCCGCTCTCCCTGAATAATGAGTGATCCAACCACTCTGGCACCTAGACGGGCTGGCTTGCTGCTGCCACTTTGCTCTGTGTCATGCTGCATTTTCACTGCGTCGTTTGCCATAGAAATTTCTGGCTGTGTGTCTCTGGCTTGCAGGAGGAGTTAGAGCCCTGTAGCTTGTTTTATTTTTCACTCCATAATGAAAAATAAGATCCTTGCTGGGGGAACTCAGCGACTCAGTATATGAGTAATGGGATATGGAGCTTTCCAACTGTGTTGTCTGCAGCACCCAGCTAGGACATAGGAGACCTGGTTTTACGCTTCACTTTGCTGCTGGCAGTCACATTTTATCATTACCTCTGTTTCAATACCTCAGTTTGCCTGTCTTTCAAGTGGGGTGATAGCTGTTGTCTCCTTATATAATTTTTTGTAAGATACCTGAGCGACAAGTGCTCTGTAAGAGCTAATTACAGCTGTTATTGTTACTAAGACACGTGTGACAGTATGAGACCAACCAGGATGCAAGTACCTTAGAAGCATTCCTAGAAGAGTTGCCTTATTATCCATCGTTAAATCTTGTCTGTGATACTAATGTTCAAGGCAATGTGTAGTGAAAATGAGAACCCCCACAGCACATAGACAGAGAGACTGCCCCTTACAGAGACTGCCTATTCAGCAAACTGTGTATGCTGTATTATTTAGTGGTTCCTGGAGGAGACAGTAGTCCAGCTACTCTCAAGGTTGGAAGCAAATTTGGAAGTTGAACTCTTCTTTCATCCCTACAGATGGTTCCTGCTAGTGTAGGCTGAGGCACACTGGCTGAGCACCAGGCAGGCAGTCTGCACTGCCAGCGCACGTGCTGTGGATGGCAGCCAACACAGTTGAGGCAGCTTCTTTCATCAGTGCTGAAATCAGTGTTTGAGTTGGATTTGATTTTGCAGTTTCTGTGGTAAGTCAGCATGCTGAGGCTAAAGCAATGTGAGATCCTGCCTAATGACGGCATTTAGTATTAGGGAGTGTAGTATGATAAATCAGATTCAGTGGGAGGGGCTTAACAAAGGGTCATATATAATGTGTCATGTGTGGGCATTTTCTATTTAAATTTTCACAAAAGATTTGTGAGTTTTGTAATGGTATATGTCAAGCAGAAGGGAGGGGAGAGTATGTAATTTCTTTTTTAGATGCAATGGCCAATGCATTTTAAAAACTTGTCACAGCTTAGAATAATTGTGCATGTGTATGAGCAAGTAGGTAATACCTATGAGTTATCTCCAAATATAAAAAAAAATTAAAATGGCGCATTGAAAAGTGAAAAAGATGCCAGAAGGCAAGCTTTTAAAGTCAGCTAGCATACACAGTGCTGACCTCACCTGATTCAATGCATGGTCCAGTGATATTCACTGTAATTTAAAAAAAAAAAAAAAAAGTCGAGCTAGCTCATGCTTATGTATCAAGCTGCAGGCAAGCAAAGAAATTATCATGGGGACAAGCTCAGCTGTGAACCTACAGTGTATTCAGTACCCAGGGATAACTCTGTGTGTGCATATCCTGTCCCATGGTAAATGTGAAGTAGTCCAAGGTAGCTTATTCCTCGATGAAAACAGAGTAAATCCCATTTACTCTGAGATCAAAGCATGTGCATATGTGGACAGATACGACAGAGGAACGAGGAGGTATTAATTTGAAATTTAGTACCCTGCATGGTGACTTGTTTGTACGTGCTTTTAGTAGTGAAGATCTTGTTTTAATACATACTGTCAGGTAAGCTAGCAGGGAATCAGTATTTCACTGCATGCGTTTTCAGCCTCGGACAAAGGAGAGAGTTGCAATCTGACTAGACTTCACAAAGATACTGTCTGTCTGCAGGTAGCTGGCAAATGGAGTTCAATTTAGTGGGAACAGAACAGTACTGCCTGGTCTGGTGCTTGTATGTCTGTCATTCTCAAACAGTGCGTGGCCTGTGAGGCACCCTTAGCATTGATTACAGCTACAGAAAATGAAGGTTAAATGTAGGATTGCAGAGAGAATGAAGTATAAGGTTGCACAGGGTGACTTGTCTTACGTTGGTGTCATATTTGGCTCTGCTCGGAAACACTGAATGTGTGTCTGAAAAGCAGGGAATCTATTTTAAAAAAATACATTTTGAGGTTGATGGCATATAGGCAGTCAGATACCATCTGGGAAAAGAGTAACTGGGTTTGCACTAAAGGGGAATCTTTTCTCCACTGAGTCAAGTGAACTCTACTGTTGCTTTTGGTCATGGATTGATGTAGTGGCTCGCAGAATCTGTTCTGATGGGATGCTTTTGTTTTTGGTGGTTTAGATAGCAACAGACTTGATAACATCCCTGTGACGCAGAAGCACTGCTTTTATTTATCTTTCTTGGCAGTATGGGCTAGGAGATTTGCATTGTGCCTTGGGCTTGTTAGTGGGAGATACTGATCCAGGAGACATTGCTCTGTGTCTTGTTCTAACCATAATGCTGTGTGTACCCCTGCCCGTGGCTCTGCTGAATTTCCTGCCACACTAGGTTTTGTTGAGTGGAAGAATAACACTGGTCAAATAAGGCATTTGTTCACTGTCTGTTTGTTGCTCACTGTAAATTGTTCAGTGACCTTCTTCACTCCAAGCCTCTCTTGTGAAGTGGGCTTTGAAGATTTAACTTCAGTTACTTCTCTGAGCTCCTATATTCACAAAGCCCTCAGCAACAGCAGGCTGTAAATGCATTTTATATTCCATGGAGACTGCTCAGTGAAAGAATCTGTGACCATTCAGAATGTGCAGTAGCTGCATGTAAGGCATGTGCCACATAGGAAATCCTGAGTACAAATGACCTCTCAGTGAATTGGGAGGATCTTACACAGTGGATTTTTCCTTTTGCTGAACCCTGATAGAACTTGCAGAGCTTTCAGAGGAGGGTGCGCGGGAGAAAGAGGGAGTTGCCCGAGCGCTGTGGTTTTTGTAGACTAGGTCAGAAGTACAGGCAGTGTTAATGAGTTGTGCTTTTTGGTGAAACCATAGTGTGAAGGTCTGTATGGTGTAAATGCCTGAGAGATGGGAAATCGGAAAGTGCTCTCTGCTATTTCAACAGGCATTTAAGAGATGTAGCTTTTCTTCAGAGATTCATGAGGAGTTACAGTCAGATTTACCACTAAGGCAGTAGATGATGAAGTGCAGGTAGGTAAAAATCAGTTATCCAGAGACACACAGCAAACTGGGACTTGTCAGCATAGCGGGAACTTTCAGAATGAAGGTTCTGACAGCGTTACTGCAGAAAATCTGTTGTGGTTAAAGTTGCTGTTTATTTCATAATAATCACTGAGCCTTTAAAGCAGGAGTCAAAGGGCCTGTGTCACGTAAGCGAGAGAGGAGCTAATGCAGCACAGCACACTGCTGTTAATCAGCTTGTGTGAATAAGCCCTTTGCAGAAGCCTGGGAATACGAGCAGAGACTCTAGAAGCAGTCAGCCTGTAACCCAGACTGCTGAGGAGCAGCTGTACCCGATGCAAAGGGACATCAGTGTCACTACCTACGCTGAGCCTGTGGGCCGCCTTGTAACAGGCGTGTCTGATCTGCCTGTTCCTCTTTGCTGACTCTGGCACCTTTGGAGCTGACTGAGCTCTCACTCTTAGATTTGTATCTCATTTTGCAGCCTTGGGAGGGAGGTACCAGATGAAAAAAAAGTCAGCGTTTCAGTCCCTTAAGATAGGAGCTTTGGAGAGAACTGTTTGAATCTAGATTCAAACCTTCCAGGATGTGTGCTTCCCGCTTGTTAAAATTCTGTAGGACTCCTAGAAAGTCCCAGAGGAAACATTTGGGAGGTGAAGGAAATCTGAACAATTCAAATCCATGTCTTCCACCTCCCCAGAGAATGTCGTAGTCTTAAGTGGTAAGCTGGCCTGCAGAAGGGTAGTTGTCTAGCAGGACCACAGCACACAAGGGAATAAATAGCTGTGCCAGAGGAGAGAGCATACCATTTCCCTGGGCTTGGGGCATTCCGCTGGGAATGAGGAATTTCTGCTCTAGCAGTACCTTGAGGACCTGAAGGACTCGTGTTTTCAACCAATTAGTGTTTCGTGTATAAAAAAAAAAAATTATAAGCAGTCTTTACAGCTGGGACCGTGTTGAATTTGGCTTGAGGTCAGACCTACTTGCTGTTGTAAGATCGTTTGCTGGTTAGATAAGTCTGCTGTTAGAAGTGTCTTCAATTTCACTGGGCCATGCTTGGCTGGTGTACCTCAGTCTCTTCTTGACAGAGAGGAAGAAGCCATGGATTTATGGCTGTGGAAAGCTGCCCACTCCTGGTTTGTACATTCCAGAAATTGTCCAGGAGACTTTTGGTCCGTTAGATGATGGTTTTAGAGTCCATCATTGTAGACACATTTTAGCTTTGTCACTGTTGCATAGAAGGAAGAGTCTTCAAATCTCATTGATTTCACTGTGACTTTATTTATGTATTTGAACAAGAGTGGATTATCTAGATAGCACTGGGTGTATTGGTCTGCATTAGTTAATGATCCTAGCACAGGCAGCAGCTTAACTAATAGAGAAAGGGAAAGGAGAGTGTTTCTGTGATAGTAGTTTATACAGAGCTTTTAACTCTTCTGGTTGGGACAAGACTCTGTGCAGGGAGTCTCCTGCTCAGAGTGAAACCCAGAAGTCAGGACATGTCTCCATGCAAGCCTTTTTTGCTCTGAGAGTTCTGCCTCTGTCCTTGGCCTTGTGCTGCTAATCTAGTCAGAGGTAAATCGGTCCCTTGGTGAGAGGTGCCCTGCCAGAAGCTTAGGTGCAGGTGTGCAGACAGGGCGCTGCAGCTGCCTAAAAAGCCATGGATTTACACTTCAGGAGCCCAGAACCACAGGGAGCAAACAGCAGTCTTTGTGCTCTAAAATGTTGGCTTGCAAACAATGCTCATCTTCGTCTGTGAACCGATGAATTTACCCACTGCTGGGAGCCGACGAGCTGGAAAGTGCCTGGTGATTGCTCTTCTGAAAAGGATAGCTGAACCCTATTCAGTGCTGGAAGGCAGCTTGTCATGCCATGGGACAGAGTGGGCTGGAAGCAGAATTAACTGAGAAGAAGTGCCACTGATGGCCTTTTGCTCCATTCCAGAGTAAAAATGGGTATGTGTCTATAGGCAAAGCTGTCTAAATAGTGTGTGACTCAGAAGCTGTGTGAGAGGGTACATAAATCCAGTAGAGTGAGGTAAGGCAATGTCTTCCCTCCATTTAACCATTTAGTTACAGGCAGGCTTGCGTTTTGTCAGTCCTCTGATGTTATTACTGTGGCTTGGTATAAAATGTGAAATTACGGAGTGTTATTGCTGCAAGGAGAAAGTGGCTGTGCATGTGTATATGTGGGTATTTTTCTTTTCAGGTAAGTAGTTGCTTCCACTTTCATTTAACTAGCAGTTTTCGTGAAGGAGTCTCTGTGAGATGATCTGCCTTTGCAACATTCTTGTGCTTCAGGCAAGAATGATCATTCCTATTTAACAGGAGGAAAACCAAAGTCCCAGCCAATGTATTGGAGATCCTGCAGGAAGCAAGCAGGAGAGTGGGGACCACAATCCAGGAGGTCTCTTTCGTTTAGCACATGTGGCTGAGTCCAGATTACTGCACCTGGGAAATCTTCATGTGGTTCTGGGTGTCTCCACCTTTGAACAGTCACAGCCCAAGCAATGCGGTAGAAGTAATGTGCCAAGAATTGTCCGTCGTTGTCAGCTCCTCTATCAGTTGCGGGATCTAGGCAGGCGGAGAGACAGGTTAATATGTTTCGTGTTTCTGTAAGCCCTGTTCTGACAGCTGGTCAGTTCTGGCTGCAGGCCTTCGTAGCCTCTGAATGGCAGGCCATAAATCAGAGCTGGCACTTGAAAGAAGAATTGTAATGAAGGCCGAGAGATTCAAGAATTGTTTTCCTGAGTCCCATCCCATTTTCACACTTGCATGTACAGACACTTGCCTTGTCCTTCAGAGACATTTAAGTAGGCTTCACCTCTCTGAGAAGATAGACTGCTTGGTAAATGAGATATCATGAGCAAACACTGCCCTAGCATTGAGGGGATTATTTCCAAATTATTTGAAAAGACTTAGCACGAGGGCAGAAACCGTAAATAACAGGCAGCACTTTGGAAAGTTGGAGACAGCCTCATGAGCCCTTGGGAACTTCCCAGTGCAGAGTACAGACGCAGAATGTAAGGGAACTCCCATCTCCTAGAGCGCGTACTGCAGAGCAAGTGGTTCACCAAGTCAGTCAGTAAAGAGTGCTGTGTGGCTTCCCTCATTGCTGTGGCACTGCAGGCTGCAACCAAGTCATGTCTAATCTGCGTGGAATTGAGTGTGAGATGCCCCACGCTGGCCATAAGAGGTGTGTGAAATGCTGTTTGCAAAACGCTGCTGGGCTGTAGGCTTGCAGTGGCAACTTAGTGCACAGGATGCTTGGCCCCAGGTACAGATGGCTCCCATCTTGCAGTGGATGTTTGCCTATTGCGTATCTTAACTCTGGTGTGTGGTACTACACTGGTGTCATCCAAAAGATGAGCTTTGTTTTCCCACAAATTACGTGGAAGTGTTTGACTCTTCTCTCACGTTTGGACTCTGCTTGTGCCCATTTGTTCTTGGAATACAAATACTATTAACAAGAAGAATAACTTGTAGAATGAGGGGTCCTGCTGGGAGATGACCTTTGATTGCCGTGCCCATTTCACGGTCCCCTCAGTCATGTGTTCTCACGTGTGGCTATGGAGGCTCCTTTTGCTGTGTCTGCACAAGGCTTTCATAATAATAAAATGGTTGCTTAATTAATGATTACTGTCTGTATTGCAAGAGGCAGTACAGTCCCTCAGCTGAGGCTGATTGAACAGCCTGTCAGGCCTTCTTTTAACAGATCTGCCCCCAAAATGCTGCTTCTCATGCTGGAGATCTTTCAGTACGAGTAGAAGAGGTGAGATGGGAGAGGAAGAAAGTGAGAGAACATGCAAGTGACTGTCAAGGCCATCAGCAGAATAGTAGTATTACAGTAGGACACTGGTCTGTAGACTTCTAGATCCAGTTAAACTGAAAGTTTGCGACTTTTAATTCCTCACCTGTCTGGAGATTGCAGTGTATTCGGGGGAATATTACAGTGATAAAAGAATAAAAACCTCACAGTCTTTGGAGACTTTGTTAAATGAAAATACGTTTCAAAGAGAAAAACCATTTGGTCCATCTGTGTCCCATTACTAAGCTGGGGCCGTCATCCATTTTCATTAGACAGGGCCTGAGCATGTGGGTGGGGACGGAGGCCCAGGCAGCTGCCCTGGACACCAGGCTAAAAAGCACCATATGGAAAAGCCTAATGTATGTTAACAGGCATCAGAGACCAAAATTGAAAGAATAATAGCCCATTCACATGCGGTAGCCTCAATGAGACAAACTCTCAGCACCAATCTGTCAGCTGCAATTTTGGGTCATTAGAGTGCTGCTAAGCAGAGGCCAACAGACAAGTTGGAGTAATCTGACTTCAGCAAGAATAATTCTTCCAGCCGTGCTAGCGCCCTGGCTCAGTTTCCTCCTTGCTAACATACATCAAACTAAATACCTTCCTTTCCTCAGAGTTTCTTCCTACCGGGCCTCAGGGGATCCCAGCCAAACATTTAAATTACATGCAATGATCTTCTAATTTGCTGGCTGCTTGGTGGCTCTGTGTTGCTCCTGCCTCTTCAGATGAACACGTGCTACAGCAAGACTGTTACTTTTTGCCGGCTCCACAGAGGTGTACCTGAAGTATTTGCATTTTGACTTCCCAGAATTTCTTATTTTAGTTTTAATCATGTGCTAAGGAGGCTCAGAGCTTGAATGAAACTGTGGAGTCCTGTGCTGTGAGTGCTTTGGCATTCAGGTTGGAATCCGACTTAGATCCAATATGCTTGTACCAAGTTAACTCTCATATAGGCAAATGATTTTGTTTGCCTTTGCAGTGGAGCTGAGCATTGCTGGAGCAAAGTAAGCTCTTGCAACTTTTCATGGCTAGCGGAAATCGCTGGCAGATGTTATGGCTGGGGGAATTCAGGATATACTTTCATAGACTCTGTGGCTAATTTTAAATTAGAGGTCTATAGCATCTGCCAAGTCTCCCTTCGCTTGCCAGCAGGCCCAGTGTCTCCAGCGTGTGTCAATGATTTCTAGTGGACTTTTTCTGCATACAGCTTTGAGACTCAACAAGTGGTGGGCCTGCTGTTAGTAGGTAAAAACAGGTGAGGTGGCAATATGTCCAGGAGGTGTCAGAAAGTCACATATGTAATCACTTATGCTCAGCAGCCAGGTAACCTCTTAATCCAGGGAGTACTTGAGTACCCACACCTGAGCATTTGTTTTTGTACAGCCAGTAGAGCTCTGCCTATCTCTGAAATGCAGATTTTTCTGAGACAGAATACAGTGCTGTGCTGGCATGAGCTCACTCCTTTGTAATGCTTCTGTTTAATTATGTTTTGTTGAAAACTACGTTTAAAAGCTGTTATTCTCATTTTGCAGATTCCCTCTATTGTTTAAGCTTTACTCATGGCTCCTGCCGAAACTTCAGTGTTCTGGATTTCACTAACCGTATTGAAAAGTGAGGAGAAGGAAAGCCCAGGTAAGTGTCCCACTCATTTAAAAGAAAAAGTTAAATTTTGCTAGGAAACAATAGCAATCTCACCTCAAATCCAAATGTTTGACATTGCCCAAATCAAAAGTGCACAGGAGCAAAGGATGTTTTTTGCTAGTTACCACTTTGTGAAGATTCCTGTGAGAGAAGTAAAAACGCGCAAAGAAGCTGAGGAGTAAAGTGTCCATGCAGCACAGAACTTTTGCCCTGCATTTTGTGTTTTGTTTTGTTTTTTTCCCTAGGGCAAGAAACAAGAGCTTCAGGGTGGAATTCTGGCAAAAATGAGCTTAGATGTAGACTGAAGTGCGCTGTTCAGTTTGAACACTTCCAGTTCTTTTGGGCAGAAACAGGTTTGATAATCCTGCCTCAAAAATATGATAGATAAGGCCAGTCTTTTTAAAGGCAGTGCATCTAGAAGGTACCTAGTACCCAGAAGGTATCCCTAATTTCTTTTCCAGAGAGAGGAGAATGATCAGGGATCACAGACTGCTTTGAACAAGGATTGATTTGAAGTAGTTAGGAAAGGCATACTATTCCATTGAGGTGGTAAGCAGAAGTTTAGCACAGCTGGTTGCTTGGTAGTTTTGTTTTTTTCTTGGAGTGCTACAGGCATTTTAATACATGGGTTCTGATTGATGCGACTGTTGGCTCTGACAAGGCCCTCAATCTGTTTTCTCCAAGGCAGCAATGAGATTGTGTGTATTCAGTGAGGGATTTAGCCAGAGGGAAGATTTGTCCATTTCAATGTATCATACTAACTCTTTAATGTCTGAGTAGTAGCGCTTATGTTGGGAGTGCTTTGGGCTGGCTTTGCTGTTTATCTAGATTAGTGGGGTAATAGCCTCTTTGTTAGAAAAAAAATGAGGTTATGGACAATTGCAGAGGAAGAAAAATGGTGGAAAATGTTTTTTTATGTTGAACAGGGGTGAGTACAAAATGCATTTCAATGTATATATGGACAAGGAGCCTGCTGCAAGTGAGTTTAATGAATTTGCCAGTCCTAATGCTGTTGAATCGTATTCTTCAGCACGTTTCTTAGCTTCTCCATCTTCGGAGGGGGAAGGGAGCCTCAAGAATTTACTGTCTTCTTCAGCCTCAGCAAGTTGTACATCTGGGAGGTGAATACAGTTGTTCACAGTGTTAATTATTGCATGTAGAGGAAGAGCAGAAAAGAAAGAAGGAAGAAGTGAAAGGGAGATGGAAATAGAGACAAGCAGCCAAGCTCTGACTTCCAAAGGCAGACCTTGTGTTCTCAGGTGAGAGCAACTTGTCTGCTGTAGTTACGGTATGGAGGATGAAGTCTGGGTTCCTCTTTGAGAAACCAGGGATTCATCCCAAACTTAGTGGTGGTTGCTGTACTCTTCAAAGTCTGGTTCTGCAGATAGGAAAGGGTTTAAGCTTTGTTTAAGAAAGGATGTAACAGTGGAGAATTATATGGAAACTCCAGCAGGAGAGGGTTATGGTTCTTCTGCCAAGCTTGCTTTCCAGTTCTCCCTTGACAGAGAATGTTTTTTGGAGAGAGGCTACTGCTCAAGTGGATCCACTTGTTGGAGGCTGAGCACTGGAGGGAATGGCACATGCTAATAGCCTTTCCTAAGCTGGCAAGTGACTTTGCAGGCCTTGCAGTCGTTATGGCAGGTGTGTAACCCCAAACTACTCTCTCTAAATGAGATTGTCATTCCTGCATGCTGTTCTGGGAGCTGAAAAGTATCCTAATTACTTCACAGGGCCAAGCTGCTTGCTGAATGAGGCTGCGATAGGTTCAGGGGAGGCTTTTGATTAGCTTCACTCTATTCACAATAGTGAATTCCTGATGGGGTCATCTTTGGTTGTTCTTTGTGTCCTCTAGTACAGAGATTTGTTGTATTTTTCTCGCTTTTCTTTGTTGTCGTCCCCCTGTCGGCCTTCCCTTCTTTGAGACTTCATGTTGAACAAGAGATACATGTTAGACGTGTGTTACTCACCCGCTCCCATTGTTCCTCTTAGCTGTTTGGAGGCAGACTTACCCAAGAAAAGTGTGTTGGCTGTGCCTGTAACATGCATAGCATCTTTGCTTGGAGGGAAGACAGCACTGTATTTCGTAGCTTTGGCTCTAGCTATATCTGAATTGTAACCAAATTCTCTTTCCAGCACAAACAGCTGCTCCAGTGAAGTCAGGGACTTGGAGCCAGCCCAGCAGACATGCTGTAGCTACCAAGGATGTGGGCGGGAGTGAGACGGTAGCTTTGCGAGCTAGTTCAATTTTTGAGAGCCAGGCTAATGGGACCGGGGAGACAGGCAAGCGGAAAAGAGATTCTGACCTACGCAGTTCTTATCCTGCCTTCTCTATGGCAGAGTGGGAGTTTTTTCCAGGAGAACGCAGAGTAACGTGGCCAGCATGCTGTCGTATTCTTTTCCCGAGGGGGTGAGTGTGTGCAGTGCAGGGGTTTGCCCTCACATTTGTATAGTCATGTGTGTAAACACATGCATGTACATCCATGCAGTGGTTGAAATGGGCTGGCATATGTGAAAACTATGTTCTGTTGGATTCTGCAGCTGTGTAGTTGAACAGAAATACAGACATTTACACATTATCATTCCGAGTGTGTATACGTATATAATATATGCATTGTGTGTGCATGGTCTCTAACATATGCACACAGACGGACACGTATGCTCAGAGACATGCGTTTTGCATTCTGAGCTTTGTGATGCTCCTGAAGAGGTCATGTTTCACAGCCTGAGACCAGCCCCACACAGATGACGGTTACCCTTGTTTTTGAGAGCTCTGTTCATGCCAGAGGAGCAAAGCTGTCAACCAGTAACTTTAGCCCAGTATTTTTGTTGATCTTCCTAGACAATGTGAGCTCAGATCCAAGTGCTTTCAGATGAGGATGACACTGTAGAATTGCATTGGCTGTCCTTTGGCAGTCAGTTAGTGCAGGGTAGAGAGGACAAGTCCAGTGATTTTTTTTCACTGCTGGAGAAATGTACCTTAGCATTCTGTAGCAGCTGGAGTCTATCTTCACAAACAGAATATAAAACAATGAGGTAGCAATAGACAGCGTGGGAAAGAGGAAAGCAAGCCCTAACTGAAGAAGGTATCTTGCCCCGTTGTATGAGCTTTCTCTGCCTGCTATTTTTGCTCTGGCAAGACTATTTTTTTCCTGTTTCACAGCAGCCAGGCTCTTCCCCCTGCCCCGCTCCATGCTCTGCTTGCTCCGTCTGTGTGCTTGTCTTTTTGATGTCAGTAGTGCTATTTGATTTGTAATGAGGAAACAGAACGCCTTTTGCCATGCTGCATTTGCTCTCTCCAGTCCTCTGAACCCCTCAAAGCGGGAGGATCAGATTCAGCCATGGAACAGCAAGCATCCAACCAATCTCTTAGGGCTCTGCAGAGGCAGCTGGCGTTTGAGAAATAAGGGGCAGCGGGGAGCAATGTCTTCAGGGATCACAGCAAGCCGCTATTACGCTTATTTGTTCTGCTGGTTTGTGACGCGAGGATAGCCACTGCTACGTTAGATGACTGCACTGTCTCATTTTAGAAGCCAGGAAGGCCTGTGCATGCGTTTCTCCATTCATTAACCAGCCTCTTGCTTAGGCAGTACCCTGTTTCGGATCTGGAGGCGCATTCAGACGCTCACTGTGCTGTTTATTACACCTGAAACATCTGGTCCTGACTGTGATCAGTCATTGCAGTACTTTTCATGGAATTGCTGCCAGAATGCAGGAGCTGCCTTTCGAAGGCCCAGAGATGGTTTCCTCCCCCAGCACAAGATGAGTATCTGAGGCGGTGTGTGGTTTTGCATGGCCCATTTCAGAACAGAGCTGTGTGGGACTTTTGATTAAGTGGATATGGAACTGTATCAACTTCATTTTTATAGGATCTCAGAGTTTGTCACAGCTGAAGCTCTTTTCTGTAGGAACATAGCTTTGACGGAATTTACCTCTTGCTGTTTTACTCGTGTCTGGTTTAGCTGTCTGCACTTGCTGTTGCCACAGGAGGGATTTGAAACCTTTCCTTGACAGACCTCAGTGTTGAGTAGTAAAAGCGTATCTTGAGAGACTGTACAGGGTCTGAGGGAGAGTATGGGCTCATATGAGGTCTCTCCAGTATCTTTGTGTTATTCCATGTTCCTCCATTCCATGGAAGATTTTTTTTTCCCCCAAGTGGAAGTCCTTTCTCTGAACTTTGGCTTTCACACATGGTGGTTCTCTTGAAAATGATGTCTTGCTGTTGTGCTACCTCAGCCTTCAAGCATGGAAGGAGGCAGGGGCACAAGAAGACAGCTGGGCAGACTTCTCAAGGGGCATCTGTCATTTCAGACAACACCCAAGCTTCCTAAAGTGTGTCAGTAACTCAGCAAGTTACAGAGCACTGAAAGCTGCAGTGACATGGATGAAGTCCACTTAGCCTTTAGGCTGGCTTAGTCCTGTGCAGGCAAAAGGGAAATTGTGGGCAAGAGGAGCATCTGTGGGGCCTGAGGTTGGCTATCACAGTGCTCTCAAGATACTGCTGCACCTGGCTAGCTGATGCCCAGTAGCCTTTTGGAGGTGAAAGGTTCCTGGGCTAAGAAACGGGCACAGTGTTTTTGCTGTTGTTCACGTCAGGTGCTAAGGGCTAAAATCACAGCAGTCTCGTCTTTCCATGGACCATGCCAGAGCAAAGCCAGTATGTGCACCAAACATTCAGTTTCTCAGTCTCCAGGATTACGGTTTATGAAGTCATCTTTCTTATTTCAGTGCTAGGTGGCAACCGTCAGCTTCAGGGGCCTCAGCAAATTCTGGAGCGGTGAGAAGCTTTTGAGACCCAAGATCAGAATTGACTCTCCATGCCTCTGCTACTGAACTGAGCAGGAAGCCTGATGTGGGACACTTCTGGAAGTATTTATATCTGTGGGAATCAGGCACCAGCTCAGTTAGGCACAGATTGATTTTCTGCAAAATTTTCCTTCTCTTCCCTCATTTCCTGCCAGTAGTAAAGTTCACAGCTTGCATGTGTTGATAGGATCATTTCAGTAGCTGGTGGGCTGTGGGAAAAACTAGTCCCCTCTGCATTCTAGTCCCTTAACCATGCTTGTAGGTGCTGCTGCTACGCAATTATTACTGCTGCTGGTTTCTGCTTCACTTTTATTAAATGGTGTTTTCTGTTTGCAGTCTGCTAAATGGTTTGTTGGCTTTAGTTTTGTTCATGTAATAACTGTTGCTTTCCTGCCAGCACCAGCTTCACTGCCTGGGGTAATGATTTTTTGGCTATTCAGAAATGAGTATCAGAAGGTGTCCATTTAATTACAGGACATCTCGGTATAAATTTCCTGCATATCCAGTGTGGTAGTCAGTTCCCTACTGCAAATCAGTTTTTATGCTCTCTGTCCATTTTTGTCAGGGAAAAGGTAGGACCTAGGTTCAGCATTAACATACCTGACTTTTCACAGTCTGTAAATCTAGGCCTGTCTCCGTGTGCACTACAATAGGAGTTTTGTGGGAAACCTAAATGCTGATGTGGAAAAAAGCAGTCTGCAAGCATTGGAATTTATGAAACTGTATGTCCTATGGCGTTGACTCTCCCAGTTTAATTCCCTGGGATCTTATAGCAGTGTGAAATCCCTGTGTGGATCCATGAATGTTTAAAAGAAATTTGAGTTAATTTTCGATTTTTTTTCCTCAGAGAATCCCTGGTAATAGGAATTCATTTTTATATCCATCAGCCTGTCTCCATTGCACTGGTATCCTTGGAACTGCTTGTCTTCTGCCAGATTTGGTTGAAATTGACTGCTGGGCTTTTAAAGATCGTAAGCTAGGTTACATGGGCACATGTGAGCACAGAGGACTTTTGTGTTGTGTCTGTAGCAATCCAGATGCAGAAGACATAATTTATTAAGTATGCTTTTTTATATTATGGGTCTTCCAGGGAGCAGGTTTTGGTCAACACAAGCTTGCACTGGATTAAAATGTGCAGCTGAGAACTGGAAGACTTCCACATCTCTCAAATGTGTGCCTCTGTGTGTGCTGTACTGTTCTGTCACCTGAGCGTTCCTGTCCTATTACACAGAACCATCTAACCAGACTCACTCACTATTCTGAAATCTTGTAATGTGCCCCATGATTTTGTTTTCAACACCTTCCTGCTCTGACAACGGAAGGAACCGTACTTCCAGTAACATGCTGTTTGCGTTAATAGTAGTTGTAGATCAGTTGGTTGGAGGGAAAGAGCATTGTCCAGCTTCCCTCACTCCCCCGTGCAGACACTGTCTGGAGCCACCCTGTGCCTCCTCCCACTGCCTGCCTTCCCACAGAGCTGCGATACTACGGCTCCCTCCAAGAGCCTGCAGCATTCCTAATCCATCCACTCCATCTCTCTATGCCTCTCCCTGTCACTGACTGAGGTCTCATGCACTGAACACAAGCCTGGTTTTTAGTGATTGCTGTTCCCAGAACTCAGCAGGCTGAAGGGGGTGGGAGGGAGATAAACATCAGAGTTCAACATCCAGACAAACACAGCAGAGCACACACAATAAATAAATCCGCTTCCAAATGCAAATACATCAGAAGCGATTCCTTCCCCAGGGCTCGGAGCAGGCTCAGACAGGAGAGCAACATGATGAGGTGAGTGCAGTTGCAGGGACCTCCCCAGCTCCTCTGTCCACTTGGCTTTGTGCAGGCCTTAGAAGGCAGGAGTGTGATTCTCATCTTTTTTAGCTGTTACCACAGTATGACTCCACTGATACCTCCTGATTTCTTCCACTGTCAAGTGAGAAGGGTGTTGGGCATGAAGATTTCAGCTAGCACTGATACACCGGATTTGGTATCGAGGCTGGCAACTTGGATGTGTGGCTTTTGGGTTGTGATCTGAGTTGATGCTCACTCTTTCTCTGTTAATCTCTGTTCCTTTGACACAGGCTGTTTGTCTTGCTAGCTGTGCTTTACAGTGGAGTAAGCAGCAGCATTGTGCTGCAGAAAATGTATGGAAGGATCACGTCCCCCAGCTTCCCAAATGTCTACCCAAATCACAAGGAGAGAATCTGGAATATTACTGTTCCCAAGGGATATTCTGTCCGCATCTACTTCACCCATTTCAACCTGGAGCTGTCCTACCTGTGTGAATATGATTATGTGAAGGTATGTGTAGGGCAGGGTGACGTGTAGCAGGCTAAGTTGTTAAAAACTGTGTATGTGTGATCCTGGACACATGCAGGATCAACATAACTGATGTAAGCCTTTGATTCCAATCTGCTAGTAAAGTTCAGGCTCAGCTGATTCCTGAATGATGTGTTTATTGAGGCCCATGGGACCAGGAAGTAGAACTGAATGTCGTGTTGGAACATCTGAAAGTTGAGTTGTTTGTGCTCAGAAGATTCTGGTGTTCCCCTCTCATGAAGCAAAAGGTTTGAAATTTTGCCCAAAACAACATTTGAGGTTCATTTTGCTGAAGTTACAGTGTGTGTTTTAAATTAACAAGTAGTGCTTTAGACAGAGTATTAATGGGAGACCGTGAAAGTCTAAATGATAGTCTAAACAAGATACTGTCAGGTCGTCTAAACGTGCACTTGCTATCACGTGTTTGCTAGCTAATGTGAGAAACAACCTCAGGAAAAGAAACAAAGATGCTGTCTTCGGGCAGTGTTTGGGTGATCAGCTCTATCCCTGAAAGGTTTGTACTTGATGTTCTAGCATGTGCTTTAGTCTGGGCAGCCCTGTCGCTGATCTGGGGCCATGCTACCTCTGCACTCGTTTTGTTGTTTGCGTGGGCCTGACACACATTAAAGAAGGAGCTGTATACACAGGAAGTTTGCAAAACCAGTGCAGTCAGCAGTACTTTTGAATCGAATGGAACCAAATCAGGCAGCCTTGTTCTCGTTTAGGAAGATCCTATTTCCATGGTTTTATATGACAAGTTTCTCCCATTCCCCAAATCCTTGTTGTTCTTTCTGTAATTTTCTTTGGGCAGGACAGAGTACTTGTTTCTGATAGGCCTGTAGTACACAGTTCTATCACTACCATGCACAACATGAACCCTAGGTATCAGAACATTTCTCCTGTATTAAAAACACAAGAGAAATGAAGAGCTGGAACTGTAATAAGTGAATCATAGAGCAAGTGAGTCACTAGTTTAAAGAGACCTTTTACTATACATTTGAATTTGTCAGCATGTGAAACTTTTTTACCCCAGTTGTCTCTGGCTTTACCAAGATCTGATTGTCACTGAGAGTGCCAAGTTAACAGGCATTATAAACAAAGTATGATGCTGATAGACCAGGCTGGCATCACAGCTTCACGTGGGCCTCTGAAAGGAAAAAGAGAAGCCAAATTATGGGCTTTAGTCACACAGAATAGGGGAATTTTTCTCTTACCTGTCCCTGTGTCTGGATTGACCTCCGGAAGCATTTTGAGAGCGTCCAGGCCTCCTTTCGCACACCATTAAACACATGCATTCCAAGCCATGGCAGCAGGTTGGAGAGAGCAAAGCTCCGTGCTCATTTGGTTGATGTGTCTGCTCATTTTGCAGCTGAGCTCTGGTGGGAGGGTCTTGGCTACACTGTGTGGAAAGGATAGTACAGACACTGAGGAGGCTCCGGGCAACAAGACATATGTCTCCACTGACAACAACCTCATGGTACTGTTCCGATCTGACTACTCCAATGAGAAGCCATTCACAGGCTTTGAGGCCTTTTATGCTGCTGAAGGTAAGAGACCAGCCCCTCTTGCAGGTGGAAGAGACACAGCTGTGGTGGGGTTGGTGCTTCCCTGTGCTCTCACAGACTGCAGCTGCTGGTGGGAGGTGGGAGGTGGCCATCTTATCGTACGGAGGCAGATGCAAAAGGACACAGCAACCAAAGGCAAACTAGTCAAGTTCACGAAACAGAGTGGCTCAGACTAAGACAGAGTGGTGTTGGAGGGTGTTGGTTGCCTAATTCTGTGCTTCACCCGTTAGATATCAATGAGTGCAAGCAGCTGTTTGATGGCGAACCCCTCTGCAATCATCACTGTCACAACTACGTGGGGGGCTACTACTGCAGCTGTCGGATTGGCTACACACTGCATGAGAACAAGAGGACGTGCACAGGTGAGCTCATGCTAGACCAGGAGATACTTCCCTACCTACAACATCCACTTAAATCCAGCCCTGACAGTAGCATCAAGATGAAAGCTGTGCTTTGTTGTTGTTGTTTTCAGTATTCCCTATGTGCCTGGTGCAGCTGGAAGAAGGTACGGGGGGTTAGTCAGGGCTGTGAACAGAGGCCCTGGTTTGCAGCGTGGCTGTGGGCTACTTGCTGCCATTAGGGGCAGCAATATTGTGTTGCAGTTAAATGGTGTGCTGGCAGTTGGATTTGGTTACTCCTTAGGCAGCATCCACCTGTGTTCAGCTTTAGACAGATTGAATGGAGAAGCAGGAAACTTGTCTTACACTTTCTATCACAGATGATTCCAGTCTTCATGGTTGCCAGTGCAGCCAGCCTCGCAAAACTGCGTGTGTCTTGTTCCCTGGGTACTGAGATACTGAGTATTCTGGACCTGAGTTAGTAGGTGTGTTGGAAAAACCAATCAAGTTGCAAAGTCTAATGGAGAAATAGTTTGCTACTCTCCCTGGAAGGACACAGGCTAAGAAGCAGCACTGTCCACGTATCACTGACAGCAGATACAATGGTCCACCCATTAAATGGGAGACAAGGCCAGGCATGGATCTCTTGTTCAGAAGGGCATACACCATGAGGTTTACCTAGCTGTCTTCTGCCTGGCTCTGCTTCTCAGTTCCCAACTAGAGAAAGCTCACGTGTCATCAGGCAGCGAAGTGTCTGTCTGAATCAGCACCGTGATCGGCACCTCAGGATTCACCTTGCAGTGAAACATGTGCCTACACGTGGTGTCAGATTCATCCTTTGTGGGTGCAGCTTTGCCCACCTGGAGCTGAGTCCTGTCTGGAAAGAACCAGTACACATACTGCTCGCTAAATATTGTCATAGGTGAGAAGATAGTTTCTTGGAGCTCCGCCGTGCTGAAATGCGGGTTTGGATTTAACTTCCAGTGCTTAAGGCCGCCTTGGCACTTAGCTTCAGAGCTCCAGTCTATTACAGACCCTCTCCAGCCATGGCTCGCTGAGTCTGATTTAGCATTCAGACTCCTCTGATCTCCAGTGTATTGGAACAGACCTATGCATTCAACCTCCCCTTCCTAAAGTGATGGCTTTTAGCACAAGTATATGGATTTACTTACGCTATAAAGCGTGTGCCTGATCTTAATGTGAAGGTGCAAAATGAATAGCTGTGAACTGGCAGACTAGTGGCTTTGCATTGACCCTGCGTGTGTGCATACAGAACGCTAGCAGTGGGAGCTTGTCAGCAATATTGAAGGGCTGGGCTACCCCGAGGGGTGGAGACGTGTGCGTTGGGAATTACTGTGCTGCAGGTGATGTGCTGGAACCTGTTCACATTTCAGAGGCCTTTAGATGCAAGCACTGAAGCCGCTCCAGTCACTGGTCTGGGATGCAAAGCAAAGGTCTCTCTGGATTGCCTTCATGAGATGAGGGCAAAAGCTGCCCCTCTGATTTCTGGGCCCCCGTTGAGCAGGCTGATACTGACAGGCTCTTTTTTTTTTTCTCCTTTGTTTTCCAGTGTGAGATAATTAAGCTTCTCCTCGCTTAGGCAGAGATGGAGACAGATGTGCTGGGAAGAGCTGGTTTGCCCCCTCTCCTGACCTGCCTGTTGCAGTCTGCCCAAGGGCTGCAGGCTGCTCTTGCTCAGTGATTTGTATGTCTTGGTTCCTTGCCTTTCAGACCTGCCTCCTGCAGACAATAAAGAGGCTGTTCCTTGTTGAAAGCTGGTGGCAGCCTCTGGGGCATTAATTTTCTTGCATTTCTCATGCGTCACTAGGGAAAGAAGGTAGATGAGGCAGGAGCTGGTGAGAGAAGAGGCATTGTGAAAGGCCCCTGAGCATCACAGCTGCCTGAAGACTCTTGAATATCTTGTCCAGCTCTTGTTGCTTGACCTGCCATAGTTCTTAAACTGGAGCAGGACCAGCACCACACATTTGTTCCCTAACGTTCCTTTTAGATAGGCTCTTGTCTGCACCCAAACTTGTAGTTTGAAACTATTTGTACTCAAGAGCCCATTCACTCTTTGGAAAGGTTTGAATTTATTTTTTTTTTAAATCCAAATTTTGTGACTCTGGCCATGTCTGCCATTAGCCTTATGGCTAAAATGTGTTCTGGTGAGCAAAGCCGCAGAGTTCCAAAAGTTTGGTAAAGTAATATGGACGTCACCAGGGCAGCTTGGGTGTCTTGCCTTCACACAAGGGAAGGCAGCACTGCCCTCCCCACAACAGATGCAACACAAGGAATGCTGTTCTTCAGCACAGTTGCTTGTGGTGTTGATTGATACTGTCTCAGTCCCTCGCAGAGCCTTTCACTACTCCACATTAATATCCATTTATTGTCCTTTTGGACTGTACCCTCTGTGGGCAGGGACCATCTTCTTGAAACATGTTGAGAAATGCTGTGCTCCATACTTGTCGGTGACTAAAGCTCCCCAACTCTGTGGAGGAGACATGATGATTATTACAAGAGGTTAACAAGTCAGAGCTGAGCAGCTGTAGGTGAACTGCTGAAGATAACACAAGGCTTTATTTAAAAAACTCAAGGGATGAAGGAGCATTAGTCGATCAGCTTTTCCTTATTTCTGAAGTTTTGCAGGAGTTGCTTTTAATTGTGGTTTATGAGGCTCAGTTTCTCAACCTCATCTCCACTCTTCAGTGCCTGGAGTAAATGGGGGAGGAACCCTTTTGCAAGTGAGCATGGAAGGAGCAGAGAGGCTTGTAGATGGGACACTTGACTCATTGCAGGTCACTACATTTGCAGATTTCTGCATTATCTTGGGCAAGTTGCTTGATACCAGCTTTGAACATGATCTGCAAAATGAGAGGTAGCATCACTGGCTTGATGTACTGGGAAGGTGCTTAGTAAGTGTCGTAGAAGGCAGGTGCTGCAGAGAGCTGATCTGGGGGTAGAGTGGCTGTGCAAGCAGTTACCAAGGCTTACTTCTGCTGTGTTTAATCTTGTTCGGAAGCTCTGTCATGGTCACAGTGAATTGTGATCAAAGCAGCTTGAAAGTTTGTCATGGCTCAGGGATACAATTTATGACCCACCTTCCGTTGGAGACCTAATGAGCCAATGACAATGGATTTGCAAGTTTTGAGGGGGTCATTTTTCAGAATTCAAGCCTCTGGCAAACAGCTCACTGTGATTCAAATAAAAATATGACCTCAGCATAATTGAGCACTCTCTGGACAGCTCTAAAGCTTGGACTGGGAAGTCAAGGGACAGCATTTCTGCTGGCAGATATTAAAAAATTATTTGATCCTTTTTGTGCTGGCTAGTTTATATCTTTCTTGCTTGCAGACTGATGGAAAAAAATACTGCCCTGACAAAGGGAACTCCCAGTGGCCACATCCAGGAGATATTAGGGGAAATGTAAGGTCCAGTCTAAGCCTTTTCATCTTCAAGCTGCAAATTCCCTTGGACTGGCAGAGTATCTTCTGTTGGGTCAGCTAGTTTTGGCTGCTCGTGTGAGCACAAGTCAGAAGACTTTATTGGTGGTGACTCACATTTTTCCAAACTGTGTTATGAAAATCTCACATAAAAATTAGGAACCTGAATTTAAAGGCGACAGATGTAATGAAGCATGAAGAACTATTAGTTTCTTTCTCCTTCTTTAGTCCTTCAAAACAAGGTGGAGGCCAGTTTTCTAAATTACCGGAGTATTAACAGGCTAAGAACAATTATCATTGTTCTCATTTGTACTGTAACAGCATGTGGGGATCCCAGCTCTGTGCAGAGGCGTGGTGCCATTTTTTGCTGCATGAACAGAGAGCAGTCGTGCCCTGAAGAGCCTCTCAATCAGCACTTGGGCAGCTCAGAGCAGTTCTGGAATATGCACCATTAGAATGGATCTGGGCTAAGGATCCCCCAAGCCTGATCTCCTGCTTTTGATACTGGCTGGCATCTTATGCTTCAGTGGAAGATATAGTTCTGTAAGTGATTTTTAAAGTATACTTCCGTACAGAAACGTAATCCTGTGCAATACATCCTGTGTTGTCTGTATGCTACTTAGCTTAAGGTGAACTTAACAGCACTACCGTATAAAAGTTTGTCTTAAATTTCATGTGACAGCATGTTGCACAGATTAATTATATGCTATTTCTTAATCCTGTTTATGTATCAGATATATGGTTTTTGGCCTTTAATTTCATCACGTGCCCCTTTACCCTTTTATTACTAGAGAAAGTAAACAGCCTTGAGAAACTATAGTGTTTGGTTGTTTGCAGTGTTGTTCTGTCTCTATGTGTGTATATATGTGAGTGTGTGTTAACTGCACAGTGGTCTTTTCTCCGCCATTTCTCTCTTACTTGCTTTTATGCTGAGCTTTAGTCTAATAACATTCCTTTAAACGTACTTCAGGGGAGGAAGATGACATGATGATTACAGTAAATAGAAGCCAAGGTGTTGCTGCCTTTTAGCTCTGAGGTTCTTGTAAGAGAGAATTTCACCTTACCAACCTGAATATCCCATCTTTACACAGTAGATCCCATGCCCGGGGAAGAATGGTTTTGTAGGTAATACGAAAGGATTCTGATGCAGAACTAGCAGAAGATTTGAGATTCTAGCTTCCTAATGATTTCAATAGGGAGTTACGGGTGTAAAGATAGTACTCATTACATTGTGGCTTGTGTGCTTACGGTAAGACTTCACACTGAGTCTTTTTTCACACCCAAGGATTTCATATTTTCATTCCTATTTCTTCCTGTAATTGCCTCCATACTACTCCTGTAGGGGCTGTAGAGCTGGGACAGATATTCGCAGCATGAGGAAATTTCAGGTTTTAAGAGAAGCAGATTTTTTTTCACTTATGTGGCTGTGAGCAGTATACTGCTAAAGCTACATATCAAGTAGGTTTTGGGGTGTTTCTTAACCTGGGCTTGCAGCAAGTGGGAGGAAGTGTTGTAGTAGGACCTTAAAGCCTGGGGAAAGGCAGTGAACTCTCTATCACTGGCAGTATTGTAGGCAACACCTGCAGCAGCTCAGGAGAGTGTGCTAGAAAACATTCTTTATTCTTAACACAGCCATCAAATGCTTCTGTAGTTTGAGGCACAGTTGGTGGAATGACAGAAACATGCATCTAGCTGGGAAGAATGAGGTAATAACAATTAAGAAAAAAAAAAAACACTTTCTGGTAATCCTCTACAAGTATAGCACGAAAGGAAAAGATATAATTCCCATTGTAGCTCAGCTGATTTCTGCTGGTGCAAAGCAGTGTGCTGTTAGGCTAGATTCAGAGGCAGCCAGAATCGCCAGGTGAATTAGTCAAGCTTTCTCTGCTTTTTTGGACCAAGAGAGCCATTTCAAACAGGATTTAAAAATGAGGAGAGTGCACAGTTTTAGCAGAATAGGCATTTCTAGATACTTATTAACTGTTTTACTCTGTATATTTGTCAGCTGTCTTTGAAAACCTAGGACAGTGAATTCAGAGTAGAGCACACAGATGCTCCGTCGCTGTGGTGATGGATAGGTTTATGTCAAATAAAAGCAGCTGCTCGTAACTTGCTGGGAAGATGGACAGAGAAAGATTGTTCTGAAATTACAGCTTGTGCTAAAAGAAGCACTTTAGTGTTTGTGATGTTTGCATCATTACTTGTGGTGATGGTTGTGTGCATCATTACTTGTGGTGGTGTAGTTGTGCTAAGAGCCACACACACATAAAATAAAAAGATTATCCTTTTACCCATTCCTGCTTTCCTTTCCAGGTGAATGCTTGTATCCAGATACTTCCTGTAGCAGCAAGTAGGGCTATTGTATAGGTAGGGGGTGGAAGCAGGTTTCATTTTCTGAAGTGAAAGGAGCTTAGAATCTTGGCTAACTAAATCCGTGGTTAGTTAAGGGAGGATAATGTTCATTTTCTCATTCACAGCTTGGTCCCCTTCCATTAAAATGACAACCTTAAACTGTGTAGTCTATTTTAGGTGATAATCTGTAATTAATGACTGGATAATGGAATTTTTGTTGGTGGAGTTTAGCATGGTGTGTTTGAGGATACAATTCAGAGTCAAACAATTTCCCCCTTATAATTAATTCAGTGTCACAGTGGTGCAAAAATAGGCCGGTGTTATCAGCCAGTCCAGCATTCCTCATCAATTAAAGGATTGCTCATACAGCTTTTGCAGCACATCATAAAGCCTTTGTTCCCAGCTGATCAAAGCACCACTTCACAGTGATCAGATGCTGTCAACAGGCAGAAATCCTCGGGGCACTTGTGGCTGTTCCTTCTTGCTTCTCTTCAGCAGGGGGCATTTGTGGCTCCAATTGTGTCGGCAAGAGGCACAGCTGGTTTTGCTCAGAGAATACAATTACATTCTAAATGTCTGGCAACAAAAGCATTAAAAAGAGAGAGCTGCATTCAGAGTCTTCTGGAATTGAGGAGCTGATAGCTATCCTACCACTGCACACTCCGGTGCAGCAGACAAGCTGTAAATTTAACACCTTGGAATGTTTCTGATGAGCTTCCAGCCCTTACTTCTGACCTCCAGCCCTGTGGGAGTGGTGCATACCCAGTGTCCTTCCCTGCACCACTGCTGAGGTAGGAGTGCTGGATAATGCTCGTGCCCTGGTCCTACAGCGACAGAGAGAGAGGGCAGTGTTCTCATCTGACAAATGCCCACTGGTGAAATGTGTGAGACTAGCTGCATTTCATAGGCAGGTAGGTACGTGGCTCTGAAGCTTTCTCGAAGGGATATAGCGTAGAAAAAGATCCACTGCCTTTACCCACTGTGGCTGAACTGAGTTAATACAACTATGATCATCACTTGCTGTGTGTTCGTTTTTTTCCTAGCCCACTGTCATAGTCAAGTTTTTACTGAAAGAATTGGAGGAATCACCAGCCCTGACTATCCAGCACCTTATCCCCACTCAGCTCTGGCAGCTGCGGTATCCAGGGAGAAGACAGCTTCCCGATCACGCTGGAACTCGTGGAGACCTTTTGCGTGGAGACACACCCAGGAGCGTTGTGCCCCTGTGAGGTCCTTCAGGTAAGGTGAGGTTTATTGCATTTCATCGCAGCTTTTGTGAGGCAGGCCCAGTTCTTTTACTGCGTCTTCTTCAGCCTGTGTTTCGCCATGTTAATTGTTGTCTCCCTGTGTCTCTCCTCATTCATTTCTTCTTCTCCTTCCTTCAGTTTCCTTGCTTTTTTTTTTTTTTCTTTCAACACCTTCCTCTTTTGGGAGATTCACCAAAACCAAACCCAGGCACACACAGGTTGTGTCTTGATAAATTTCATCACAACCTCTGCCCTTATCACAGGTCAGTGATGTCAAGGGATTCAGTTCAGTCTTTTGCATTGTTTGCTTATCTCTAAAATGGAGCCAGTGGCTTCCCAGTCATTCCGTAGCACTTGGGATGCTTGGAGGAAAGGCGCTCTGTGAGTTACCAGAGTGACACCCATCACTCTAACCACATGCCTGGTTTTTTAAGCTTTGCGGAAAGGACCATTCAAGTTCGGGGAGCAATTGTACTAAAATGAGTAAACCTCATGGGGAGAGGAGTAAAGGCAGTTGATTTGCCTTCTTTCATCCATTTCATGTTAAAACACCCAAAAAGGTGGGTAGCCAATTCTATGGAAAGACTTTGCCTGCAAAAATTGCCTGCTGATGTTGAGAATACTACTTTCATAACTGATGTCTCAGGAGCAGACACTGGGTGGAAGATGAAATACACGGTAGCCGGTGGGTGGGAGACCTCTGTTCAGTTCTCAAGTCCTGACTATTCCCAGAACTTCATTCTGGAAAGGCCTGAAGAGCGGCCAGACAGTGGTGCTTTGAAACGGTGGTTTCATGCTGCGTGTTCCGTAGCATGCCTGTTAAACAGTGCCGCTGCTAAGGACTTCGCTTCTGAAGTAAAGTTTTAAGAGAACTCCAGAATTCCATCTGATCTTACAGTTCAGCTGGGTCCAGGAATAGGATTTTGTTTTAGGGAACAATTTTCCTAACTTGTCAGGAGTTACGAGGTACGTGTTTAGGCAACAGAGGTGCTGGGCGAGTCCTGTCAGTGTAGCCTGGCTCGGTGCAGGTCGCTGCACACCTTTGGTGTGAGAGCATCACGTCAGGTCACCACAGTTTTCCCTTTTGTTCTCAGCAGTTGTAGACCTGTGTCCATGCGAGTGAAACAATGGAGGGGAAGGACAGAGAAAAGCTGTTTTTTTTCCCCTAAGAACCTTTAGCGTTAAGTAACAAATTTGCTCTGAAGGGGATTATTGTGTTTTCTGATCCTCTGCAGGTTTGCCATGTCCCAGTCCTGAAGCACCACCGCATGGTCACATCGCACCAGTGCAAGCGCGGTACTTGCTGGGTGACCACTGTGCTCTCTCTGTGACATCAGATACGTGCTGCTTCGCGTAGGTGAACCATGGCGCTGTCAGCCCCAACTTCTCAGGGATTAAACGTGTGGGTGCCTTTTCTCATTAACAATTTCTGTTGCTCACATTCTATAATTACGAGGTGTGCTCAGTACACTGAATTTGTTAACTGTCCTTGCTTTGATACCCTCCCCAAAGAATTACGTTTCTGTCTGCGCCTGCACGTATGTGTGCCCATGCTGATGCTCTGTGAGCACTACTGCTTGGAGAGTTGCTTGTAATTATGTTGGAAGAAAAGAATGATTTTACAAAAGACTTCACAAGATCAGTGTAGCGAGAATTTTTAATATTCTTTCATTTGTTACTGCAGTTCTCCAGGGAAGTTAAAACTGGAATACTTGGTCAATCCTTGCGAACGCCGCATTTCAGACTTGGTTCTTAGTAACATCCTGCTTCCCAGCAGGCAGTTTCGGAAGATTCTCTAGTCTGTGTATGCAAAATTTTAAAATCACAGTTAGGTGCCTGTGCTTTAGGAAGGCACAGGCTGACCTCAACAGTGATTTTACAGTCTGTCTGATTTGATAGTTGCACACGTTCACTGTTTATGTAGAAACCCAGGATGACTGAACTGGTGTGAGGGTTAGTGCTGAACTGCAAACAGTAGGAAGGCTGGGTGCGTATGGAAATAGAGAAATGAAGGCTGCATGCCGTGTTGTCCTGGAGGTGCCCTGACCAGCACTGCGTGCTGTCGCTGCTGGGGACATGGCAGGTGGAAGTGGTGCAGCTGCTACATGACTGCAGATGAGCCTCCAGGCTCCCGAAGGGGTAGGGCTCTCAGCCATCCACGGTGGCCTTGGCTAGCACCCACATCTAGATATGTATGGTGATGGTATAAGAATTATTTACATTTGCACACTCTGAGAGTAATGCAGCAAAAGCAGCAGGTTTAGTAAAGACATTTTAAGCAAATAAAAATCTGGCTATGTTTTTCCTGTATGAATGAACAAATAAATATGAAACTGATGTTGTTTTCCTGTAATTAACTGTTTGATGTGAAGTCAATTTCACCTTTTATTTCTATTCATGCTTCTCAGAGAATGAAAATGTTGTGAAGTCTTTTGTAGCGGAATGTCAAAAGGATGCTTTTTTTGGAACAAACCAACGGCAAAGTGCATCAGTAAGTCAGTGCTAATACTTGCAAATTGGAAAATTGCTATGTAAATATTTATGTGTAAAGCATTGGTTTTGTAAAGACAATGGTAGAAGTTGCAGTATGAGAAACTTTTTCTTCTGCTTGGTAATGAGTGTTTATTGTCAAAGTGCATTTTGTATTTGTAAGTTGGAAGATGTTTCAATTTCTGCCTTTTAAAATCTCTAAAAAGCACTGATGGTTATTTAATTAAAAAAAAAAAAAGTATGCTAGTGTCCTTTGAAGTAGTGTACAGTCTCCCAACAGTTTTATGTAGCTAGCAAAAGCAGCAGCATCATGGGAGAAAAATGCAGTACCTGTACTCTTAGGGTACTGATGCAATTTATCCCTAATCAGTCTATGTTCATTAGTGTACGTATCGGTTTCCTGCAGACGTGGTGTGCAGCACGAGTCTTGCCCAGTCACAGCTTAATCTAGTGGGTGGGAGTGCAGGTTTTCTGAGGAGGCCACAGAATCTGCTAAACTCTTGCCGGCTCGCACTGCTCGGCCGTGGTGTTACTAATGTCTGCCTGCCCCGCTGCGAGCACAGAGCCTGCGCCAGTATTTCTGTTTCTGTTACCTCAAGTGAAGGGGCCTTGTACCATTCCCTTAAGACCACAGTTGAATCCTGCTTGAGAGGGTTGACTTTTTCAGCGCACAAGCTTTTCTTTTTCTTAAATACAGTTGTGAACTGCTTTTGCCGCTGACTGTGGTCGGCCTGCAGACGTGGGCAGCGGTGCTGTTACGTATGTTACGGGGCCCGAGAAGACCACCTACAGTGCTGAAACTCAGCACCAGTGTGAAGCCTGCTTTGCACCGTGAAGGCTGATGGTAACGGTGGTTCCTAAGCATCAGGTTAAGAGTGGTTCGTGGTTCTGATGGTGTGCAGAGTGAGTACTGCTGACTTACACAGACGTGCCTGTAAAGATCAGCAGGACCTTTCTGAAACACAGTACAAAGGCTGGTAACTTTGGGAAGTAGTATTTGCATTTTTAAGGACATGCAGCTAAGCATACTGAACGGTACCCCAGGTAGGCTTAATTCAGACTCGGTTGGGGGGTTAACGCTTTTTTATCATTCGCCAATTTGTGGTGGTTAATAATTTTGGATCCTGTGAATAGCCGGGGGGGGGGGTAAGTGATGCAGAGTCACCTTCTCGGGAGTCTGCAGTAAGCTCAAAGGAGACCTCAGACAGGTCTAGGAGTGCCTGTAGAGTGTCACCTCTGTGTTGCTTTAAAACGGTGCCCAGCTGTTCCATTCACTTGCTCTTACATTTGTTGTCTCTGTGAGACGCAGGTAAATGTATATGCAGTGCTGATGGACGCTGGAAGAACTCCAAAGGAGAAATAACGCTTCCTGTCTGTGAATCAGGTAAGGCATGAATATAGTGAGCAGTTGGAGTTAGCGGTTGCTGCCTGGGCTAGTACTGACTGTTGCTGGTCCATACCACGCTGTGTCACGGAGACAGCGAGGCCGACTGCACGTAGGCCGACACTGAAGGACACAGCTTGCTCTGAATTCATGCTCTTCCGTGCACCTGAGTGGGAACTTCAGAATGTTCCTGCAGTGGAGGGGCTGAGCTCCGTTCTGTAACGCTTGGTCCTAAACACCGGATGCGCTGGGCTGTTGCCAGGGTTACTCAGCTAAGCCGTTCCGTTGTTTGTGTAGAGAGACAAGTAGCAGGTGTAACAGCACGGCTTGCTTAGAGTTTCTTTTAGTACCTGTAAGTGGATGAGGCAGAACCACTTCTTTGTAGAGTGTTCATTTTAAAAAGTCAGACTGCCACTTTTCTGTTAGTCTGATTCTCAAAATAGCGAGTGCTACACTTGCTGTTTAACAGGGAGGAGCAATAACAAGACTGAAAATGTTGTTGTAACCACACAGTGTGAGTGGCATTGCCTGTACGTATTAATATTGACCTTATGTTTATCTCTGAAGTTGTTTACTATTTTCACATGCCTTGGTCTTGCCCGAGGCTCCCTGGTGGTGCCTGCGTTGCAGATCAGTGCCAGAACTTCAGTTTGGTTCCCGTTGAAGAGCGTAAAAAGCTGAACCTTCGGTTTAGCCCAGCTCTCTTTTGGAGCATGCAGTTTCATACATAGCTAAACTGTTTTTGCTCTTAAATTGCTTGGCATTGTTTCTAACAGCAAAATTGAACCACGCTCCAGAAGTATTTGTGAGGGGAAAAGCCACCGAATGCCTGCATTGCAGAGTGCTGGGGTGGGGATTTTTTTTTTTATTCTTTTTTTAATGCTTGAACTGCGAAATTAGTTACTCTGTAAAATTACTCAAGATCCAAGACTGAGTTTTGGGAGAAACATTTTACAATGTAAAAGCGTAATTGTTCCTCTTCTCTTTTAGATTAGCATATCCATATATTCCAATTACCTTAATTTGCATTCAGAACAAATACACTTACTTCCCTATGCCCAAATTCCTAAGCAAAACTGTCTCTCTTGATTACAGAACTTTTCCAGAGGATGTGTGTAATACTGACTAATGAAAATTGTGCTCTAAATCAAATATTCATTTGCAAGCAATTTTACCATTCCAAAACAATCTTAAGAATTGCATTTAGAATCATTAACTTAATCTACAGAAGCATAATCATTCAGTGCCCAGATCTTAGAATGTTGAATAGTTCTCGCTGCCCTCCTTGTTTTGCGGTTGTGGAACGCGGAGCGGTGGAACTGTGGAACGAGCGCGTGGGGGAAGGAGAGCCAAGCCTGGAGAATTTCCCTGGCAAGTGCTGTTAATCACGGAGCAAGGAGGATTAGGAGGTGGCTCGCTTGTGTGTGACAACTGGGTTCCAACAGCTGCGGAGGGTGTAGCTGATCAGAGAAACCCCTCAGCTTTGAGGATTAAATTGGGGATTTTGCATGAATGCTCATTTTGCTATGAAAATAGGAAAAGGCAGAAAAAAAGTTATTCATGAAGGTTATAAAAATGATCTTGTCAGCTTTGACAATGATACTGCACTGGTTAGACTGGAGCACAAAGCCTCAGTTAGCACCCATGTCGCACCCGTTTGTTCACCAGGCAAGGAGACAGCTTTCGGATGAGCGCATGCAGTTGGGCAGCTGTCGGGCTGGGGAGGAATGGAGCCGAGCAGCTCTTCTGTTCCACAGCCGTGCACGGGGTCGGTGGTCACCCGCCAGAGAACGTGCGGATGTGTACACAAATAAACCAGTCAATGGAAAGCCCTGGCTCCTGCCAGAAACTGGCCGTGTGCTGGGGCTGAGGGAGGGGTGCTGGAGGACGCGGGTGCTCGTGGGTGCTGAGGTCAGCAAAGGGGTTTTGGGTGGCAGCGAGTCCTGGGCTTCAGACTGCGGCAGCACGGGGCATGCGGGAGTCACCAACCACAGCCCTTGGAGCAAGAGCGGTATTTCGAATCAGAAGACTCCTATTTGTAATTCCTACCAGCTATTACTTACTTTAGTAGCTAGAGTATTTAAATACTTAGAAAACAAGACCAAATCTTAGTCTTTAACTGTATTAGGCTTAACAGTTTTTTTAAAAAAAAGACAAAAACCCTTGAGTATCCAAACACACTATTAATATGTTCCCTGTTAAAAACACTTTAGATTTGCAAAATTGTCATCTGCCTGAAGAGGGCATTACTCCTTACTTAATATTTTGTTTTCTTTTAAATAGCACTGTGGATTGTGGACTGCCAGACCGCAGCTCAGAATGAGCAGCCGTCCAGGGAAAGCACACAGAGCATCCAGGTACCGTACAGCACTCCCTCGGGGATGGTGGTAGCCGCAGAGTCCCGGCAGCACCAGCTGCACGCCGTGGTTGGGGGCCCTGCGCGCACGGTGCTGTGCACTCCAGAGAACCTCTGTAGGTACCTGCTGTACAGTGTGGGGACAGCTGCGCAGCCCTTGCCTTAAAGCAGTTCCTGCCGTCGGCTGCAAAAACTGTGATTTTCTGAACATAATTTTATGAATAAGCTTTCAGAGTTAGAATTTCAGTACATGGTCAGCTGACAACGGATTGTCAGAAGCAATGTTATAAAAAACTGTTGTGACTATGCTATGTAGCCCCTTACAGTTACCAAACTTCCTCGTTCTTGCATCTCACATTCTTTCATTACTATTTCACTTCTAGAATAATGTAACTGAAAATGAAATATTTTTTTAAAAAAAAGACTCCAACCACTTCAGTGTTTTCAGTAGTAGTTTATTTACTCACTTATAAACACTAGAGTATGCAAAGCAATTAGAAAACACTACTAAAACTTGAAAAATAATTCTACGAGTTTCAGGGATTTTGTTTGAGGGTGAAGGAAGGCTACAATTATTAACAAAGACTACTCAGTGCTGCCAGCCAGCCTGTTAACACCTGAACCTGGGCAATTTAAACAACAGTAAAGCCATGCTAATTACAAAAACTTACCATGAAGTTCCTTGCAGGGGGGTCACAGTTAGTCTTTGGAGGTCCAAGAATACCATTTTTAAGTGTTACTCAGCAGCAGTAGCTGGTAATAGTGCAAGTGCTAAAATGCAAAATTCACAGATGGTACAGAGTTTGGAGGTTATTCTCACTTAGGTGCAGGAAAAAAAAATTAAGCAACTTTTTGCAGTGGGACGTGAACAACCAAAGTATGGGTTTACTTTTCAGCCTGAGTGTGTAGAGCCCCTCTTTAAACCTTTAAGATGTACATGAGAGACCCAGCTGATTTTTTTTGAATATTGCAAGTGGAAAACAAACCGTAGTGCAGTTTGTCCACTGTTTAAATGGTCTCCTATTCACAAGCCTCAATATAATAGGCAGTAATGAAGACATAACTCAAAGTTAAAATAGGTCAAAAACTGTGTAAATACCCATATTCGGAACGTGCATAGCTGCAGCGTAGTCGTATGGTGTACACAAAATACAGATTGGGTTTGAGGCAAAGTAGATTAAACAATTCCTCAAGCTCCTACTGCCAGTGGAAATAATCTTCCACCTGTTTCTGTGGAAACATCCTGCTCTTTGTTAAGAAGCTGCCTCTCAGTTGACACCTTTGCACCTGTACTAAACTTAGTTTTTCAGATTAAGACTTCTGTCAATGTCTGCGTACATTTCCTAATGCTTTATTCAGGTGGAATGTCTTTCCTGCAACTAGTTCTATAGCTTTCTGCCAGGCTCCAAGTGTTGCAGTGCTACTTCCCTTGAGTGGACTGCTCTAAAAACAAGTTAAAACCACACCTCCCCAAGGGAGACACTGTGGACAGAAACACAGCTCGACACTATGGGCTTGTCTCCCCCCATCCACTTCTGCCAAGGAACTCCAGCTCCGAAAAAGGTCACGCTCCTTGGTACAGATGCGATCTGGAGGGGACTGCTTACCATTCTAGGTGCGGGCACCCAAACGTGTGGGAACTGGATTTTAGAGAAATGCGTATCACTGAATAGTGCAAAAATACAGTGGATTAAAGCTGGGTGTCAGGTATCGATACAGGATGAGTGGTGGCTCCGTTTGACTTGTCAGCTTTTAGAGCAAGCTTATCTGAAACAAACCGAATTACTGCAAAAAAGCTTTACAGAAGTTCATCTCAAAAGGGTAAAGTTAATTAACTGCTATGAATTCTTTGCATTCAGGGCTGCAAAACAAAGACACATATTACTTAAATCAGTTTTATTTAAGAATTTCCTACAGTGACAAATCTTATAAAAAGCATCCAAACACGAAACTGCAGCAAACAGCATTCTTGTGGATATCTTACAGACAGTGGAGCGTCCACCCTGACGAGACACACTGAGCTCGCTAGTGATCTCTGCTACAAGAGCTGCTGCAAAGCACACCACAAGCTCAATGTTCCCATCACAAACCCCATCATCTTCAGTTCACATTACCACACTTACAGATCATTAACAGAAAAAAAAACACACACCATACAGCATTCACAGCAGTTGACATAAGGGAAAAAAAATACAAATATTCATTTCACAGAACACATTCAACTAATTCATTAACTAGGTATAAAACCCACTTAAAGTCTTCCACATATGGATGTCCTTTGAATGCCATAAACACTCGTACTTTATTTGCTATCATTGCTCTCCGCACACTCTCTCACCAAAGCCACAGGATTGAGAGACATCTCGCCAAGTCAAATAAAATCCCATAATGCACCACCAGGTCTCCGCATGCGCTCTCTCCTTTTATCTCGCTCATACCAGCCCTCTCATGCCTCGGCACCACCATCAATCCCACACAAGGTTTCAAAAGTTCAAACAGCCTTCTGGTTCCATCTCACAGCCTTGCGTTCACAGCGTTGATACGACTCCATGAAATAAAGAGTAGCGGATAAAAATGGAACACCCACCGTCTAAGACGCAGCATGTGCGGTGTGATGAAGTATTCTTGGATGAGAAAGCATGTAGACAGAAGTATTCCTAAGGCAGAATATTTACAGCACTGCTTTCAATGAAGTGCTTCTTCCATACACATTTGAAATGAGATGAACTGCGGAGATTAAATGAAGCCTTCATATCGTACTTTAGTATGGAGGGGAGACAAGTGTTTAAAAAAAAAAAAAAACAGAAGACAAACAAAACAAAAACGACACTGTGTTCTCCAATTCTCCAACTGGGGCACTTGGAGAGTCTTATGGTGGGATCAAATTAAAAACAAGAGGGAGAGAATGCTGTTTCTGACCAATGGTTTCCATTTTGAACATGCAAAGAATTCAGGTACCGAGGAAACAAGGGATAAAGTATTACAGGAGAAACCTTTCCTATCGACTGTAGTGTTAGTTTACCTATCGGGCAAACAGCAGTCCGCTTCCAAACATTCAATATTCCAACCAGATATGTAACAAAACTTAGAAAATTCCTTTTACCTTTCTTTTTTCTTTGTTTTTTGTTTTTTTTTTTTTTTGTTTTTT
>Ga0181612_177262_pt1 | contig 35188 bp, 28 predicted proteins | sample HoacroProtozoa21_FD_119630 | JGI IMG/M metagenome (GOLD analysis project Ga0181612, IMG submission 119630) | Hoatzin crop microbial communities from Cojedes, Venezuel. Combined Assembly of Gp0051906, Gp0051904, Gp0051908 | reverse complement strand
CCATTTGTTTATATTAAAGAGGAAAAGTGAGTGATTTGCAAAGAGGAGGTTGCAATGAGATCGTTCAGTCCTGGTGGGCCATAAGCCGTTCATCTAACAGGAGTGGAGCGCTTGCAGACTTCACATGTAAAGCGTGTAATCACCTTATTAACACAGTTTCCAGCAGTAACTTCCCTGACTCCTGCCTGCTCTGGAATATTCATGTGCTCATGCATCATTCTAATAAACTTATCAACACGTTCATAAGCTATTAATTGAACACTTATTATGCTTTGGGATCACCTCATGCATAACTCCTGGTGTTATAAATACGACATCTGACCCCTAGCCCAGTCCACAAGACCCCTCAGCCCCTCTGCAAGGTGCAAGGCTCCTTCCCTCCCATCCTACCCAGCCCTCGCCCATATCCAGCTCAGCTCTCGCTAATCAGTGTATTCTGCTTCCCTGGGCAATGTGGAAATGAGTTGGTAGGAGAAAACAGCAGAATTCACTGGGTGATGGCCCACATTACCAAGGCAAATGTGTGCTGCGGGGCAGCAGCATGCACAGCCATGGCAGATCCTCACTGCAAATGTTACAGGGATTTCCAGATGAGAATTGATGGACTTTCCTTGGCTGGTGTAGAAGAAAATGTTCTACGTGTGGTTGTTTATTATTTCTGTTACAGTTGCTGTACTTGCTTATTGCTTCCATCTGTTGGCATCAAACTATTGGCTCTTGTCTTATCGCAGGGATGTAAACCCTTCACGGGCAGGGAGCATGGTTTGGTGAGAGGCATAACAAAGGCGCCTGAGAAATTTAGGTGGTTAAAGGCCGGGATGCCTTGGAATCGGTTCCAGAGAGGAACTCGGGTACTTAATTCCCAGAGGTTTCATTCAAGAAGAAATATGTTTGATGGCCTGAAATATTAAGTGTATAAATTGTTACCCTTTAAGTCGTGAAGTCATTTGCTCCAGACCATTGTATCTCCAGTTGGCGCCTCAGGAGATCACTAACTTTTGTTGTACAGGGTTCTCGGGGAACCGATAGACCCAGACCACGTCCTGCTTAAAGAATACTTAAACTCTTACTTGGCCATAAGCTGTTCTGCTTATTCTTCCTTGCTGCCCCTCGTCTTTAGTGCTGCCAGATCAGGCAGGACAGGATCAAGCAGGCCAACTCGGAGATCCAGAATCATCATTAAAAATAAAGCTGCTCTCTTCCTCCTTCTCCAGACTGTGTCTGGATCCACCAGTATCATTTGTCAAAGGAGCGCAGACTGATTTAGAGGGAGCCATGGGACCCGCTGGCGGCCAGTAGCCTCCGCATACAAAATTCTCTCTGTCCGTTGCCGGCGAGCGCTGGCTCTCCAGTGCCACGAGGGACCCACTGAGTAATCCCGTGCAGGTGGCCCCAGCTTTGCTGCTTATATGCGGCGATTTGGATGAATTGGCAGGAATGAGAGATGCTGCACTAGGCCGTGTGCTGTTTTATAAATTTTAATCCTTGCTTTGAATTTTCCAGCAGAATGGGTTTGTTCTACCTCTGGGCTGGAGGGAAACTTCTTTTCGTTACCCTGGAAACATGAAGTCGAGAGATCCATCGTTCATCAGCAAGAAGGAGAGGATGAGAGAGGAGAAGCAGATGACAAAAGAGTATGGAGGGGAAGACTAAGGGAGTAAAAGGGCCTTTCAAAGGAGCCATCTTCACCAGCAACGTCAAGGCTGGGAGCAGGGAACACTCAGGCTAACACCAGTGGCCAGGATTTCCCAGTATTTCAGTGGATCTCCCATAGCAGCAGACTCTCTGGAGTAATTTTGCTCAACTTTGACGATAACGCAATGAGTGATTGATTAATGTTAATATCTCCTTGCTCCCTTCCCAGCTCTGGCAGCCTGGAATCAACTCACACATTACATACTTAATCTTTTACCTCATTTAAACCCAAGATGTTGAGTATGCAGAGCATGCCTGAAGGTCAAATGGCTGCTCAGTGAGGAAATGGCCAAGCTGCAGAACAAGAGCAAGTGGCCAAAGGGCCGGTCCTGATACCATAGAGAGCACAATGTGGGAACAGGAGGAATCCAGATATGCCCACCTAGAGGCCACCTCCCCTTCGCAGAGTGCCCATGAGGACATCAAGGCAATTCACCTTGTTAAAGTCAGGCAGGAGTTCACATCTTCTACTTAATTGGCTTTGCAAGGAAGCTGGTGGTTTATTGTTGTCCAAGCAGCCACAGAAGAAGCTGTACACCCGGTGTGGGAAAACTGGTCACATGTACAAGCATGGAAGGACAGGGTAGGAGTTGGGCTCTGAATGTCCATGCTGCTCTTGCAAGGAGCCAGAATTCAAATACACCCTTGGTTACAGGTGATGGCAGGGCTTTTCTGGGTGTGGTGTCCCTGGTGGCAGCTTCAGAACAAATCGGAGGAGTTGCCTCTTTCACACTGTGGGGTCTGGCATAAGAACTGCAGGGACCCTGAAGCTTGCCCTGAGTCTGCGCAGTGGCATGGCTCCATCCAGATACGCATCCACGCTGCAAAGTTTAAACCTAGGGCAGGGACCTCTGCACTCAGCTCTCGAGTTACTCAGTGTCACCATGTGTCCTGGAGGGTACAGGGCAAGGAAATCCAAAGTGCTACAGAGTCCCATTTTTCCCCTGTGAAGTGAGAGCTCCAGAGAAGAAAATACACTCTTTAGTGTCTTGCTGAGCTGTGAGCTTCAATTAAAGGGAAAGGAATGCAGATTTTTGCCCTTCCCACTGAACTTGCTGGAGTTAAACTCAAGAATTATTATTTTTCCTGCTGGAAATGTGAACGACGAACAGGTAAGAAAGCATACTGCAATGCAACATTCTGCTGCTTAAAGTCAAGATATGTAGTTCCTGCCCCCGTAAGTTCCCTGTGCTCACCTCCTGTTTCCATGCCTTGATGATATAAGTCCCCCTCCTGCACTTTGTCTCCCTGCTGCCCTCCAAAGCACCAGCTCATATTAATCTTCTCTCTCCTTGCTGAGTTGCAAAGTGCTTAAAGGCAGGGGCTCCATTTTCCTGCTCTTATAAAGTCCCCTGTGCTCTCATGACACCATGCAAATAAATACACAGCAATAAGCGGTAGCCTCTCATCCACGCTGCTCACAGGGAGCCTGGGCTTTACCCCAGAGCTTGCAGGAGTGCCAAAGAGAAGGGATGTTCCCCTTGCCCGGCTAAGCTGCATCCTCCTCCCTCTGCTCCCCTCCCTACCTCGCTCTGCTCCTCCCTGGTCCCCCAGTATTGCCTACATGTCTCCAAGTTGCCACCTGTCACAGCTCCATGTCCCCCTCTTCCATTGCCTCCCGGCACCTCCCAGCGCTACAGCTCTGCCAACGGCCTCAGCTCACCTCTAAAGCAAGCCTGGGGAAGAAAAGAAAATGGAAAGGAAATCTTTCCCTTGAAGCAAGAAGATAACCAGCGTGGGCCAGGTGAAAGTTGTCGGTTTTGCCGATATTGGAGGAGCTGTATCTGCTGAGACATGTAGGCTGCCATGGGAAGCGGAGAGCTGAGCTGGCTGGATTTTAACTTGCCACTGCCATCTGCGGGGCTGTTGTTGCTAGCAGCGAAGCCGGCAGTCTCAGGAGGATACTGATCTGCGTTATGGTTATTATCCTCTTCCCCAAGGAAGTTTGCAGTCCCTTTTCCCTCCCTCACCCTGTTGCTGGAGCAGTGTCAGTGTAGCTGCCAGGCAGAGTAGCGGCAGCAAGAGACAAGCATAGCAAACACTATTTGACAGTGTGTTTTGGATGCATTTCAGGTGGAAACACAAAAAACCCAAGCGTGTTTGATCCTGGCTGTACCTGCCTTCCATATTCATGTTCGTGCGCCTCCATGTCATTATGGGATTAAAGCATCATTAAGCACACAACGAAAGCCTTTGATAATGCTCTGTCCCATACTCCTCCTTGCCTTTCTTTTTTGCATCTCTCCTACTGCATCCCCTTTCTTTTTTCCCTTTTTATCTCTTTTTCTTTTCTTTTTTTTCTTTTTAAACTAGTGTTCTTCCACCTTCCTTCTTTCTTCTCCCCAGGCATTTCAGGGCTGTTCTGAAGTAATACCTCACCAAGATATGACACGGTTGAAAGGACTGTATTCTGACTGTCCTTTACACTGGTGTGAATATCAGTTTTAGTGTGACAAGCTGGGGGCAGTTTCATCTAGTGCAAATCTGTGCAGCTACACAGCGGCTCTGCAGAAAACGTGCTGCAGCTAAGTTGGTGCAAGGAGGGTGGGGAACACAAGCAGGTCCCTGGCTTTGGGTTCTGGTGTAAATCCAGGAATTATTCCACTGGCATGGAGAAAGCTGCTTCAGATTTACGCCAGGATAGTAGTAATCAGTGTATGGTGTTCAGTATCCACTTTGCAGCCTCATTATCGAGAGCTGCAGAGTTTCAAGGAGCTGCTGTAGAATGCTAGTAGTATTTTTAATAAGGGTGCTGAGACCAATCTACTCCTGTATGGCAAACGTGACAGCAATTTAGATTGAAAGCCTCTGTTTTCTAAACAGATACTCCACCAGTTAGTGCAAACAAAAAGGCACTTGTAACTCCAGTCCTTTAATCTTACTTTTTGCTTCATGATAGATAAGGCGTCTTGACATCAAATTGCACTAATATGGTCCTCTGAAGATTAGCACTGTGGACAATGCTTGTCGTCTGGCTTTCCCTGATATGTTTTCTGAGTGTAGCAAGGTCTAGTGGTCAAAGCAGGGATGCTGGTATGGAAAATGGGATCTTCTCATTCCCTCCCTGCCTCTGACTTCTAGTCTGCCAGTGGCTGACCTTGCCTTTTGGTTTATGCAGTTGTAAAATGGGCATAATAGATACTAATTGCCAGGGGGGAGAGCTCGCTGGGGGATGGCTAATGATTATTGGCTTGAAAATTACAGAGGAGAGAGGGGAAGAAACAGAAGGAAGATTTTGCAATGAATGTGGGATGCAGGAGCTGTTTCTCTAGAGATCTCGGAGCTTTTTGCTACAGATGGTCTCATTCCTCTCATTTGAAAAAAGGGGGCAAAAAAATATAAGGTCAAGCGATTTGCTCAAGGTCATATGAGAAGTCTGGGAACGAACCCAAGTGTTGCAGGTGCTGCCAGTCGGCTGTAACCAGTGGGTTGTGCTGCTTGTTCATGGACAGGCTGTAAAGGCTGTCGAGGCACACAACCCCCCACCACGTGCTGCAGTTCCCCGTACCGTGCGTTGGGCAGAGCTGGGAGTCCCTGCAGCAGACCCAGAGCAGCATTTGAGGGGGAAGCGATGGCTGCACAGTGGTTTTGCTTCCACGTATTCAGTGTAAGGCTAAGGAACATAGAGCCTGGGCTAAATTCTTCTCCTGGTTTCCTTCCAAGTAAATCCAGAGCAGCCTCTGGGAGAGGGGTGCAGACGTGCTGGGGTGGATATGCAAACACGACAAGGGCCCGGAGCCAGCGTATTTCTTCCCAGGCTCAGCAATGTCTTCCCTCCACCGTCCTAAGGACTCTCTCAGGTGCCCCAGCTATAAAAAACCACAAAAACAGCCTGAAGCCCACCTGGATCTGCTATGAGTCTGTGGATGGAGCCCCTGCTGAGCCCAAACTTAGCACTGAAAGTGAAGGGCACTCACCTGGACTGTCCTACAGCTCCCAAAAATCCTGCGCTGTGCAAGATGCCATGGAGTCTTCCTTCTGCTCAGTGCAGAGGGGTCATTCCCTGACTGCACTGCTGGGCCAAAATGCAGCGGCAGGGAAGGGGAGGCACAAACACCACTCTGATGCCACACTGCGATTGTCCATGACTCCATCCGCACCGAGGAGATGGGAGGTGTGGGAGAAACGTCAGCACAGCAGGGAGCTCAGCAGCCTCTCTGAGATCAAACTTTAGAAGGCTGGGTAAGATGGACAGGGGAACAGAATAAAGGAGGAAGATGCCTCAAGTCAATTACACCAAGAAAAGCTCTGTGTGAGGTGGAGGAACTTCACAGCAGAGCGAAGGCAAAAGAAGCAGCTGGAGTCGGGAAGCAGATTAGAGCCCCGTGGTCAGGAATAGCAACCAGCCCTGCACAAGCAGCCGCAAAGGGAAGGGCCCAGCGGGTGATGCCAAGGCACGGAGCGGCGAGGAAGGTGGGGAGTTAAACAGGCAGGCATGGGAGAGGACACGAGGACTGTGCTGCAGGTTGTTAGATCCTGCGAGTTCCCCGCTGGGGCTCCCTCCGGAGAGGCCTTGCTCAGCCGACTCTTGGTGGGTGGAAACAGCAGTGGATAGACACCGAGGGCTCAGAACTCTTGCAGGTACAGCTGCTTACCCAGCAGCAAAGACTCCTGGATAAAACACCTCTGAAGTGAGGAACCTATCTGCACACTGCAGACACAGGGAGCTCAGAGGTGTCTTTTGTGAAAAACTTTGTCCTGAAATTTTGCAGTGATTAGTTCTTTGCCTGGCCAATGCCATCACGTTGCAGGCTGGGGCAGCTGTAGCCAAATCCCCACTGCACCAGCATTGATAGGTTTGTGCAAGAGTGAGGGCAGTCTGGAGCCAGGCCCTGCTCACTCCCAGGCCTGGCTGCCAGGCTCCCAGGGTCTGGAGCAGCCCTGTTCCTGCCTGCAGGGACCAGCTGTGGGCACGCAGCTATTGCTGGCCATGCGGTTCGGAAGGATTCCTGTGCTAGCAAGAGCCTTTTGTTGTTGTTGTTTCAAAGGCTTTGAAATGCATGTTTCATTCTTCCTTGTTCTGACATGACAAAGGACTATTTTAATAGCTATGTATTACATCTATTCAGGGGGAGAAAATGCAGGACTGGTTTAGCCTGCAGTTCAGGGAGTTGGTCTGTTATCGATAGCCTATTCCCACCCAAGTCCAGCAGGAGATGGTGTCAGCCTCGCCAGGGTCAGCACTGGAGCACTCCCCGGCCTATATTGCCTGAGTGTGGACGCTGAGCCTCAAAGGGGGATATATAACATTGCAAAGGGCTGATTCTTCCCTCCTGTCTCTCCCCTACTGCTGAAAGCCTGGAGATTCCTGGCTTGGGCTCTTGCCTTTCAAATATTTTCATGCCAACATAAACAGAGCTCTCTAGCTTCTGCTGTTCTGGTGCGCAGGACCCTCGTGCCAGGCTGCAAAGCAGGACAGACCAGCAACACCAAGATGTCCCTGAGAAATGTGGTTTTGCAGCACTTTCCTTTGGCTACAGCAGAGCTCTGTCCCACGTTGGGACTGCTCACACCTGACAGGGCCAGCCAGAGGATCACAGGGGCAGGGAGAGAGGCAGGCATCGTGGTGGAGCTTGCGAGGCAAGGGACAGAGAGAGTGACTCAATATGTGAAACTCGACAGCTCTGTGTCGAGGTCTGGCCACAGCACCGGGCCACGGAAGGGAACGAGGCTCATCAAATTGAGCCTGGGAAGGTTTCCAAAACCTTGTCTTCATGAGGCAACAGTGTGCAGGTTTGCATAAATATCTCTGAAATTCATCAAACGGCTCAAATGAAATACACTAAGGAAGGAACTTCTTCTGCATTTAAATCCGTGCACAGTTGCTCCCCTGTCTTTGAAATCCAGCGATGCCCGCCCCTCCATCAGCCTAGGAGCAAGGTACATTCCAGATGGTTCCCCCATCCTAAAAAACTGCACTGCACAGCCGATTAAATTCTGCTTGTTGTAATTAAGCCCGACACAATTAGCTGTCAAGCAGGGCACTCATCTGTTTTATGTTGCAATCTCTTCAACAGGCGAGGCTGCTAGACAAGATTGTCACTTTTCGAAAAGATTTTCATTAGTTACCCTGGGCTCTGTGTCAGACTACGAAATATAAAAATGTGCTCTGTAGCCAAGTCGGGGAAATTCTCATTTAATGTTCCACACAGTATTATGAAAGTAATGTACTCTGAAAATGAATGCATTTTGGAACATTTCGGAAGAAATGTAATTTGTCTGCTAAGTAATAACTGCATGTTCATGAATTTACTGATTTTTTTTTTTTTTTCAATATGCCTTTCATAAAGTTGGGAAGACTTTTTCTGACCTGAAATGAGAGGAAGGGAAACTGTTGATTTTAATGTTATTCATTCCTCCCTCCCTCTCTCCCTCCCTCTTTCTTTCATTCTTTCTTTTCCACCACTTCGTGTACCCTCAGTAAGAGAACAAGGCACTGTCCAGTAAAAGTGGAAGCTTGGCAAGAGAAGAGTTATGCAGCTCAAAATGGAAAAGACAGAAAATAATTGTGGTCAGTGAGGAACAAGAGAGCTCCATCTTTCTGTGCCTTTAAGAACAGAGAGCAAGAAATCCCCTGTTGCTCCTCACAGTTCAACAACCAGCATCTGTCAGTGGAGATGCAGTTACAGTTTCCCTGTTTTGGTGGGACGGTGAATTTTCTGCATTGCTAATGTCAGAGGCTAAGTGGGGGTCAAACACACAGAGTTGCGGTGCTTCTTCCCACCAAAATCCAGATTTGTAATCAGAGAAAATAAGGAAGTATTCCATGCTGGCAGAGCCTTCTCCTTTCCTTATAAATAGATGCTGGGCTCTGGGACAAATGCTTTCACCCTCTGGCCAGCACATTGCCTCCCTCTGCTCCGGTGCGTGTAGAGAAGAGTCGTAGTCGTACCTTCAGCTCCAGTGCTGAAGCGTTCATGACTCTGGGTTCAGATCTGATGGTTGAAACTGGGGAGGGAGGTGGGAGGCCGGAGGCGGAGCTGAATGACCACTGAAATGCTGGCTGAGCTTTCTGTCAGAAGGGAAATGTCTGAGCCAGAGAGCTACTGGGTTCGACTGGGCAGGAATTTGGTAGGGGGCAAAAGGGGAAATGAAAAACTGGATTTATGGCAAGAGATTGGAAAAGAGGAAAATAGGTGAGGAATTACAATGAGAATTGGAGCTGTAGTTACAACTGGTGTGAGTGAGCTCAGCAAGCTTCTGCATTTACTAAAGATGTGATTTTTGATAGTTGGAGGATGATGTGGTCCAGACCTGGGTGAGCCAGCGGAGCTGAGGTGGAGGTGTCACTGCGTCCCTCCAAGCCATCGTTAGAACTTATTCTCCTCTGATCTGTTGTTACCCCCACACTTGTGTACTTATGGCCCTGCATGGCCTTGAACAGGAACAAGCAGAGTGGCTTATATTACTGTCTTGATGTGTCGGTACAAATTGGAGTTGTCACTTTATATGTTGAGATGAAATATAGTTTTCAGATCATAAGAAGCTATATGCTGAAGTTTGAACCCTGCTGTGACAAGCATTACCCGGCTTTGTTTGCTGCCTGTTACTGGCCATTAACTCCCCAGGCAGACTCTCTTATTCAGAATTCAAGTGGCTTTAATCAGGCTTCGTTTACCCTCCTTGGGAAGGAATAAAGCTCATTCAAATTAACATCATTTTATCTCCAAATAGAAGCACCCCCACATGAGGTTCAGTGTGCATTTTAAAGATTTGTCTTTTATGGCACACCTTTTCCTCACTCAGATTTCCTTTGCAGTGAGGCCTTTTCTTGAAAACACCTCCCATGTTGCCAGGAACAGCTCTGGAGTTGTCTCGTTCCTGCCCTGGGTGTCTGCACAGAGCCCAGAGCTCGGGGCTGGAGTGGAGGCTAGTTAGTTATTAATTAATAGCCTATTAATTATAATTTTTAGCCTATTACCAATGCTAATGGTAACATTCAGCCATAGAAAGAAGGGCAGGAAAAAATCCGCAGAAGCATGAGATGCAGCATGAGACAGAGCAAATAAAAGCAGAGCGGGTGAGCAGGAAAACACTGTCTCTTAACTGAGCCAGGGGAGAAGGAGTAGTGGTGATTACAAGGCTTGCGGATCCTTGTTTACGAGAGCTGCCTTCCTGCGATGTGTCTGCGTCAGACAGAAGCATCCAAGCTACCCCTGAGAGAGCGTCACGCAGCGAGGAACTGAACCAGAGTGGCTGTATGCAAAGCGTGTGGGGTGCATGGCTGCGTACGCACCGCTTCAGCGCTGCTCCTGAATGCTGCAAGCACTTTTGGTCCAAAAAGCAGAGAGCCAGATGTTTCCCTCTTCAGGAAAAACCCTGCCAGGGGCAGAATCACTGTGGAGTAGCACAGAATAAAGCAGGGCTCGCTCTTTTATCCCAAATGCTGGTCATTATGGTCACATACACCATGGCTTGCACGGATGGGGCAGAACAATGTGGAGTCACAGTTCATTTCCCACAATGACAACCTGCATAAACAGAGTAAATCTAACACGTCTGAGACGGGAGAGACCCAGGGTGTCCGTGCTGGAGAGCTCAGCTGTACGTGCACGAGGCTGTTTGACCAGGTCCCTGGACATCTGCTCCCCACCCTGAGCTACTGCTCCAGCCCAGCTGCCAGGGCTTTAACATCTCACAGAAATGGCTCACGTTATTTTTTTTTTTAAGCACTGGGATGAAATGCCTGGGCAGAAAGAGAAGGTCTGTGCGGGAGACGCAGATATATGGCAGCTCCGCTCCAAGTCCTGTAGCCATCTCCGGAGCAGGCAGTGATCCGTCTGCGGCTGCTGCCCCAAACACCCAGCTTCCCCTGCAAGCTGCTCGTTCCGCGGAGGGCTGGGGCCCGCTGTGCACCTCGGCTGACGCTGGCACCCCGAGGGATGCTGCCTTTGCTGCTGCAGGTGGTCAGCACAGAGCGGGGATGGGCTAGCAGGGACTCCTGGCTTGCTGTGACTTGCTGCTTTATTGCAAATAGCTTTGGCCATAGCTGCTGTGATAACAGTAAAACCAAACCCCCCAGAATCCCTTCCTGCTCCATCTTTTAGCTGGATCTGCTGCTGGCAGAGGCTTTGCCAGCACCAGGTGCAAGGGGCTGCTCAGGGGGTGCAATGAAACTCAGCTCTGATTCTTGTGTGTCTGTTTAACCGTTTCCTCCCTCCATTAATATTTGTCAGTGGGACTCCCTCCCTTCCTGAGGGGTATTTTCCCCTTTTGTGAGTGTTTTAATGCTGGGAAAAGAATCAAGAAGAGATCACTGAAAGAAAAAGGCCTCCAGCTACTAGAATAAACCTCCAGGTGCATGCCTTCTCCCCACGCCACTGCTGCTCACCATGGGCTAGGATACATGGTCAGCGCCGTTTGAGTTCTTGTTTGGCTTTGGTTTGGGATGTCACATAAGCAGAGGCCTCAGCATTTAGCCCTGTGCTGGAGTTGAAGCCCATGCTTAGGGAGACTCACAGCCCTTTTGCTTCCTCCTCAGCATCTCTCTGATGAGGGCCAAAGCATCCTGCCAGCCCCCTCTGGTTTATCACGCTGGACCATCGACCACTACACACTGCAAATCTCAGCGCTGGTCACAACTCCCCGATGCATTCAGAACCTTCACTAGGTTTCATCGAAACCCCATGCTGGCAAAGGTTTTACCGCAGTGACTTTCTGCACATCACAAACCAGTTCTCCAAAAAGAACCTGAAGGGATGCAAGAGAAGCTCGCTATTGTCTTTAAGGTAAGCAAATTTAAATACGTAACTCTGTCTGACACTTTCAACTATTATTCTTTTAACCACACGACACAAGAAGAAAAAAAAAAGAGATTTATCACAAAAGATTATTTTGGGGGAAGGGGGGGAGGACGGGGGAACTCTAGAATGTTTTATTTATGGGAAAACTGCAAATTACCTTAATAAATTCCTTTACTAAGCTGTGTCAGCTACTAAAACATTGTTCTTTGTGGGTGAATAACTTTTAATTTGAGTGTTCTAGTATTCAGCAGAGTGAGGTAATGGATTAGCAATTGCCTGCATTGTAAATGTCATCTTGGCATAATTAGGGTGATTATTGTTAACCAGTGGAGTTTAGTATTTATCTGTCACTGGGCGAGAGAATATAACAAAGCCCAAATTAGTTATAAATGGTGGTGGGTGGTGGGAATGGAACACAGCCTCTGAAATGCTATTTTTGTTTTAAATTTCTTTCAGTATTTATTTGGTTTTAACATCCGTGTTAATGTGATCTCCCCCTGACAAGAAGGACAGCGAATCACGTGCACAGGTAGATGCCATACGTGTCAGGCCAGGAACTGCAGCGGAGAAGGCGGCATGAGCGGGAGCAGCACTCCGATTTATTGCACAAAGCACAGGTTGCTGCCTGCCTGTTCTGAAGCAGGTACGTGTAAACTGTCCTCCACTGCACCCAGCTGGGACTGCTTGTGATCCCTGAATCCATCCAGTATTGCAGGCTCAAGAAAGCATAAAAAAGTGTAAGAAAAGCTTTTTTTAACTGACTTCATCCGGATTTAGAATCATAGAATCTTTTAGGTTGGAAAAGACTCTTAAGATCAAGTCCAACCATATTTCTTTCCTGACCCACTCACCTTTGTCCCTTTTCCGTAGGAGCTGTATTTGCCCTGCAAAGGGGTCAAGGGAATGTTTGATCTGTGATAACAGTCACTCCCTGAGAAATGGGAGCAGGGAAGCAATAGCAGCTTACTTTGGTAGAAAAAGGATGCTAAGTTGCTGGCAGATAGCAAACATTACTCCAACTTACAGCCATTTCTGATTGCAGTGCTTCTGCTAGCTCCTGTTCCCAAACATTTGCACCCACTGATTGCAGTGCAGTGTAGGTCGCCTTTCCAGATGCAGCCCTCAAAGCAGCAATGCAGTCAGTAACTGCTTGACTGGGCTACACTCACTGTGTCATCATCTCTCATGGACACCAGCATGCCCAGACTCAGCGCCAAGGTCAAGATTTAGGTCTTAATTCCCATTTAGGCTCCTCGCTGCCCATTCATTTCTAACACCGCCCTGTTTCTGATGGTCAGATGGATGCTTTTAAGAGGAAGTGGTCTGAGTTCAGCTCTGCAAGGGAAGGGTTTCAAAACCTTGTTACAGGCAGCTATGGATCGGTGTCCCCATTGGAAACATCATCTCCTTTACCCCCAGGGCAGCCAGCAGCTGGCTCAAGGCACCAAGGTTAATGTCCTTTGCAAATACTTATCCAGCCTAATAGAACTGGGGACATTGCTATCACTCACAGATATTTCAAATCCTTCCTTTTAATCCTGACAAGCTCTTGCCCTTAATAACTTCAGTGGGACTTTTGCCAGAGCAAAGACTGTCAAGTCAGATTCTCAAATGAAACGGAAAGAAAAGCAGGAAGGGAAGTTCAAGGTGAGGGTGTTTTTTCCTTGGTGCTTTTTATGGATGTTCATAGCTGGAAACTGGGTTTTTTTCCCCTCTGATTATCTAAATGATGAATGAGTCAAACATCCTGAGAAATGCTTCCAGATCCAGACACAAATGATAGAGGATGAACTGAGCAAAGTCATCAAGGGCTGAGAAAAGCGAGAAAAAGAAGACTTAGAGAGCTGATAGGGACGTAAAAGACTCAATGGGAAAAAAGAAAGGTTTCAGAGGAAAGCAGGGATCATGTACTTTATCAAGCTTACACATAGAAAGAGTTTATATATTTTTAATTAGTGGATATTTAAGTATATTGTAATAACCTGTTGGTTTAGGCTATCTGAGATAACAGGTTGCGTGTGGCCACAGTGTGTTAGGTGGTAGCTCTTTAAATTCTTTGGAAACCTTTTGCGGTGCTCAGTATCCTGTGACACAGATTATCTCAGCTTTCTTTAAAAATGAGAGGAACATTTCTATACTCTCTCCATGGCAGAAAACCTAGAAAACATCAAGCTGAGAGCCACAAAGCAATAAAGATCCAGTTCTTGTTTTAAGACACGCTCTGATTGCTGGAGATGCTCGTACGCTAGGGAGCGAAGAGGCTTGATCCGTGGTTTGCAGGGTTTAGGGCCAGTGATGTAAGTGATGAACTCTTGTCAGGTTATGAGCCATGGGAGACAATGAGCAAAAAGAATGGAAGATTTGAGCTGCTCTTAGGAAGAATTGGCATTTTTCTGCACCTTTTAAAAGTAGGCACAAGGTGCCACGGGATGCCGCCAGGCACCAGATCAGAAACAGGGCAGAACTTTCTTTGCCCAGCTCAGCCGTGTCCAGCACAGCACCATGTGAAGTTTGGCAAGGGAATAACCCTGGGAAGCGAGTATCCCTCCAGGCCTAACCTAACTCTGAACCATTTGTTTTCTCCCAGTATGCAGAGATTCACCTTTTCACCCAAGGAAGGAACTGATGTCGCCACCTGAAAATCTGCAAGATCTCTGGCTGGATCTGTGAGCCTGTGGCCACAGCAGGGCACGACTGCAGCAGTCAGAGGCTTGCCAATAAAAATAGGTTTGACCGGGTTTTGGAGTGGGTGCAACCTGGATTTACTCCCCACAAGACTGCACAGGTACTGCTTCCATTGTAATATATATAAAGCTTGTAAATACTCAGTAAGCCTAACTTAGATCACAATTATACCTGAAACAAGCCTATAAATCCAATGTATTTTTTTGTAAATGCAGCCAAAGTTCTGCTATTATTTATTTAGATGCATCTGGGAGCTTACAAATATGCAACGATTTGCCAGGACAAATATTTTTCAAAAAAGTGGTTCCCCCTTCTCTGTAAATATTCTGCCTCCGGCCTTTGTGGGAAAAAAGATGTGGCCAAGGTAGGAAAAAATAAAAATCTATAAGCATTTTATAGAACTCATCAAATACAATTTTAGTTTAGTTTTACAGAGAAACGGGACTTTCTGTTCTCTTCAGCGTCTATGGGAAGGTCAATATTACTTCTGTAAAACCTTCAGCGGCAAGGTTTTTTACATGGGTATGTCCACTTTCCCTGGAAAGTCGATAGATATACTCAGAGCAGTTCCTGCACAGAATAGGAGGGATCAAAAAGGAATTTTTGAGAGGCTGAGCTCGCTTGTACGAACTGAAGCAGAGTCTAATGCCTTAAAGATTTGATCCAGCCCCTACTGAGGGGTATGAAACTGCTTCAACAGAAACAGGACCTGACCTTCACCACGAGACAAGCCAGGACCTGGAGGAGCTCCAACTGGGTAACACAGGCACAGACAGACACGCCAGCAGCCACCTCCTCACCCTGCCTCGGTTTGGACGTCAGTCCCTGGGAGAAAATAGAAATTCGTCATAATGAACGGAGCGGGAGGCTTGGCTCAGTAGCACCATTTAACGCCTGCTAATCCCTCATCCCAATTTGCTTCAGTTTATTAGACGTCCCTGGAAACAGACGTGATGGAAATACCATGGAAACATGACAGCAAGTAGAGCTGTGAGTTCACGGCCTCTCCATCGATGGATTCTTCAGGGAAAGCAGAGCTGGCATCACATGGGCACCTCCCTCTCCTCTTCCCAGCTTCACGTCAAGAGAGTGAAGACATCCCCATGCTGCAGCCAAGAAGGGCACTTTTTCATCAGGTCTGGAGGGAAAATCAAGCCAGCCATGTCCACAACTGTCAGCGCCAACAATCCTCACGTCACTACAGCGAGAATCCCAGTATGGGCAGAAAGGGGCAGATTAAACTGGTTGAGCTAAGCTTCTTGCATCTGGAGACACCAGAGGGAAGTGTTACTTCCCTCCCCCACCCCTTACGCTTCAGCATTGCCACTTGGCTCAGATAATTTACTTTTAATAGTCTGGTTACAAATGAGATTGCAAAGGAAGCACGTGACTCAGAACAGGGATTTCTGAGTCACATTCTCATTTCCCCCTCATGCCTCCTAGGCCTCTAATAAACTACAAAGAGATGTTAAGAAAACACTAAGAACTCTTTATCTGCTGAGATTCAGGAACTGGTACAGTGAGCAGGCAATAATGGATTCCGTGTATTTGCAATACGTCCCTGCGGCAGCAACGAAATGAGGGAGACGGGAAGTTCAAGTGCTCAGGATGGAGACTGCCTGGATCAGGTGGTCAGCGGTGGATAGCAAGCGGGTGAGCAGTGTCTGAGGTTGGGTGAACACACCTTTCCCAGGCAGTCCCTCAGAAGGCTTTCAGCTGTGCCTATGCCTCAGTCCCTGGGAAACCGAAGGAGAATTAAGTAGCTGTCGTCTGTACTCTGAGACATGTTCTGCATCACCCTCCAACACGTACTGCATCACTTGGGTCAGGTTAAATCACAGGTGCGAGTAGCAGCATGCAAATGGGAAGAGAAAAGGGGCCACATCCTACCTCTGCCTACCACATTCCTGGCTGTAACACCAGTTCAGCAGAAAACTGCAAGTAATGGGAAAGTCAGGCCTAGGGAATCAATGGGCAAATGTTCCCCCAAGGCAAAGAAATCAGTGCAAAAATCAAGCAGAGGTTAAAAACACATACATAGAACTAATTACAGCAAGAGAGTTAAGCCTGGGGTGGATGAGAGCCCTTGGTAAAGGAAATGGCTCCACCAGGTAAATTGAGCCATTGGCCTCAATGGCTTGGGTTATTTATTTTAGTTTTTCCCTTTCTTCATGTAGGTCAGATGTCTTCCCAAGGGGGTTTCTCTTAACCTCCCTCTTAGGATCTCAGTTATACACTCAACCCAGATTAACAACAACAACAGATAATAGAACAGTTAAAGCAAAAGAAACCTCAGAGGAAAACACAGCGCACTTAGACCAGAACAAATAGCAAAGGGTTCATGGGGAAGGAAAATCAATGTGGCTGATATTTATTACAGTCTTTATGGAGGGAGATGGGACTTAACCAGAGCCCATTTAGAGTTCTGTTCCACTTGGGTTTTGCCATAAACAAAAATAATTAGTCCAGCCCTTCATTACAGTTTTGTGCCCAGCACATTTTAATTAGGGTTAGGAAAACAAACAGGAAGAAAAAGAAAGGCAAGAAAAAGTAAAGAGAAAGAGAAGAGGTGAGAAAAATCTCCATGTAATTCATAATTTAGTATCAGTTCTGTTCAGGCTTCTGTTGGATCTTCCAAAAGCAAGATCCCCTTTCATTCGGATTGGATAGTTCCTGTTCAAACGGCCTTTTGATGCCACACATGAAGAGAAAACAAACAACCATGAGCAGGGAGGGGAAAGGGGGAAAAAAAGAAAGCAAACAATGCAATATGTATAGAACCTAACACAACACAGCATCCCACACTGGGAGGCAAAGACCAGTGGTGGTGACTGTAATTCAGCACGAGTGGGAACAAAGTAGAAAAAGAAAGGGCAGAGGAAAAGCACGTTGTGAGTAATCCAATCCTTCTTGCTTCACCCACTTTCCTCCCAGCATACACACACGCACAGCAAGGTATGCGCAGACACACTCAGAGCCACGCAGCAGGAGTGCCTGGGAATGCTCCTCTGTGTGTGCGCTCACGTGCACTTGCAGGGACACAACCATGACCTCCATGAGGGACCGCATGGCCCTAAGGCCGTGGCATGGGGCACACGAGCACGTGCCATGCTGGCTGATGGGAAGCAGTTTCTCACTTACTCTGTCCCGTGCTGGCTTGCATGCACACAAAGTCAAATATATGTGTGTTTGTGTGCAGGTGTCTGCAGTGACCTGCAAAATGTGTTCTCCCTCTTTGATCCATCCTATTACCTGAGTGGCTGTGCTTGGACATGGTGGAGATTGATAGTATTGAGATTGGACTCCAGTCAAGGAATTTGAAATCTGATTTGAGGTGAGTCCTGCTTGAAGTATAGCTCAAAATCAGATTATTTTAGTTGTGGCAGGGAGGGGGAAGAGAAACAGAGTAGGTGAAATAATAGCTACTCTCTAGGTAAGATAAGCCAGACAAGACAAAATATTTACTCTGATTCTGTTAGCACACCAAATACAGAGAGCCGTAATTCCATCCACCTGTCCAAATCAGAGAAAATTACTGTCACCAATGGTGCGTAATTCTGGGGTAATAAATCATTAAAACCAGGTAGAAATGGTAACATCCCACTATCTGATGCCATTGATAATAAGCCTGTCTGGGAAAGGGAGATCCTCCAAGTTAGTGGCTCACGTTTCTTTGCGAATGGAGGTGCGGGTAGGCTTTGAAGCTCGCTTAAGGTTCTCACTGATAGTGGAGAACGTTTCCAATCCAGACTGAGTGCTGATATCTTGTATCTCCCCATTGCACAAGCCCAACACCAGACTGAATTTGAGCTGTCTCCTCAAGCTCACGGCTGTGTCCATCCACTGGCTACAAAGGTGGATGAGATGACTTCAGACCTGGAGGAGGCCTGAAGATAAAGCCCTGCCCTGCTGTGCTCTGCTTGCTCCCAGCTCTGCCAGTGATTTGCTGTGTCATCTTGAGCAATCACTGTGGCTAGACACGTCCCCTTTCATATCAGATGGCTCACACAGGTGTCCTCATTAACTAATGAGCCAAACTGATCACACACGTCTGCTGACAAGACTCGTTTTGAGTCTTGGAGTGCAAGTATTGCTCCATGAGCTCACAGTAATCCATCCGACGTGATCAAAAGTCTCTTTCCAATAAGTGCCAGCACAGCAGGGGTAAAAGGAGATTGCACTGGACTCAGTGCTTGGAAAACAGAGGAGTTGCAAGTGAGACATGAGGAGTTCACATCATGATTCAGAGGAAACTATTCCCCACTCTGTGAAATTAGTGCATTTTGGAAAGAGGACACAGCCAGTTCATGGAGCATCCTTGGTCTGTCATTTTCCCCGCTGCTCCAATCACTTTGGGCTACCCTGGTGGAGGGGGCCGTAATCACTGCCAGACACAAAACAAAGACAGGAAAAAAAATCTCCTGGTTTAGGGAAGTAGGGAAACCTGTGGCTCAAGCTGTGTCTCTGCAGGAGCTGGAGAAAGCTACAGCTTTCTGCAGCCACCTGGAGCTTAATTGCCACTTAAAGGAATTATCTTCAGCCTTTATCCCTAAGAAAAACAACTATTTGTACAGAGCAGACAGACAGATAGGGAAGCACATTGGAAATTGCTTTGTAGACTTCCTTCGCCTCCTTTCCCCGTGTTCAAAGTGAAAGAAAATAGAAACAAAATTCGGTCAACTGCGACAGGAAGGAGAAGAGGTGCTGGGCAAAGTATGAGCCTCCAGAAGCTGGAATAGGAGAGAAGAGACACTTCCAAGCATCCCCTGGTCTTCTGTTCCTTCCTCAAGCACCTGCAGCTGGTTTCTGGCACACACTCCTGATGGCCTGGCCCTACGTCTTGCCAAGGGCACCCTTCTGCTGTCATCTCTCGGGGTAGCTTTTGCTTCTTTTGGCATTACAGTAATTAATGTTTTCAGGGAGTTCTCTCAGCATTTGATAGCCCGATGCCATCACTGAGATTCTGTCAGGAAGATTATTTCTTCTCTCCTTTAAAGAAACAAGGCAGCTCTTTTCTCTTTCATATATACCAGGAATAAATCCTTGCTGAAATGAGCTACTCGCTGTGGCAGCAAGACACTGCACCAAAAGGCTTGAAAACTGACAACTTACTATTAAACTACAAAAAAGTCACCTCCCCAGTGGTGGTGGAGGCTTAGCAGCAGGAGACTCTTCTCTTCCAGCATCCTTTTGCTGTACTAAAAGCTTCAGAGGAAGTTGTAAGAAACCAGAACTGGGCAGGTCTAGCCTGATGTACCCAGAGTGTAAACTAGCCCTGGCTTAAACCCTGAATTGTGTTTTTTTTTACCCTTTTCATTTTCATACAGTCTTGCCTCATAACGTCATGTCCAGACTCCTTCTGAACACCTCTCTGAGCACTTGGTACTGAGGCATCCAGGCCTCTTTACCACACTGCAGCAATCTGGAAGGATGCCTCCCCGTAAGAACGGACTGCAGTGCTTAGGTCTAGATCAAGGCTCCAGTGACACTTTCTTCCTTTTTTCTCCTTTTCTTCCTAATGTTACTGTCTCATTAGTCTCTGGGTGGCTCTCCTTACCCAGAGCTCTATCCCACATCTACCTTATGTCCCCATCTCTCCTTCACCCAAGCATCTCTACACACATGTACACTATCTGTTGCATTCTCAGCATATGGCTTTCAAGCGCTTGCTTTTAGAAGCTCTAGAATCACCTAAAATAATCCAGATTCTCTCCCATATCACCACATTCTCCATTTCACCATCAGGAGCTATCACCAAAGTCTTTATATTTAAAAAACATATTGTGACTTTTTTAGTAATGAAATATTTTCATTCAAACCATCCAGCATTACCTGCACCTGCCCTGGGAGGCAGAGCAGACAGTGGGAAAGTCCTCAAACTATCAGCATAAAAAGGGACTGATTGAAGGACAGCACTGGGTCAGTAAGACTTGTTCTAGACATTCATATCCCAAATAGGTAAGAGTGGCATTTTGGAAGAATCAGTTTTTTAGGAAATAACACATTTCCTGGAGTAACTACTTCCCTAGTCAAAAAGCTCCATGCCTAGCAGCTTCTTGCTTTCATTTTCTTGTCCTTGATCCTCAGCTCATGTATATCAGCACCTCTTCACAGAAGTCAACAGAGATACGTCTGGTTTTGTGAACTAAAGATCTGGTCCAAGTCTCAGACTGTATCACAAACAAGTTTCAAATAGATTCTTGGCAAATGAAGAAGGAGAATAAAAGTCTTTTTGTACTCTGAAATTTCCCAGGAATAAAGCAAATGCACAGTCAAAACTATTCAAATGACATTTCAGGAGATCAGTCATTGAATCTAGTAATGCATTTCTTTTTAAACAGATGGAGTTTGCAAATTTACTTTGGGCTTATAGGCTAACCTGTTCCATTGCCATCACAGACAAACCTGATTTCTGACAAAAGACCCAGCTCTGTGTCTACAAGAGTCTCCATGCTGAAATGGATAGGGTTCTGCCCAACATAGATAGTGTTTAATTAGAAGAATAACTTTATAAGAATCTTATCAAGGTTGTGTCAGCTCTTGAAACCAGGTTACATGCACATTCAAGTAAGTCATACTCACTGAAAATCACTCGATTTTTCAGAACACAAGATCAGAATCAAGCATAAGGTCTCACATCCATGCTCACATAAAGCAGTGCCGTACCCTGGGGAAAGCTGTTCTGAAATCAGTGTGACTAGTCACTCAGTAAAGCTCTGCACAGCACAGTCCAGTCCACAGCATTTGCAGCTAGAGGTTGTAGCTACAAGCTTGGGCTTGATTCCCCAATGCACAGTGTGAAAAGTAAATTACCATTATTCCCACTTTTAAGGTCTGTGCCTACAGAGTTTTATTCCTATAAAAGCAAATAACTGCCCCCCATCTTCTTGTATTGCTGGAGCAGAAAATGTCTCTGCGATTGTGATTCTCTCTTGACTCTGTATTTGGTGGCTCTATTACACCCACCTCAATATAGGCTTTATTCTCATGTGCACTAGGATCATTAACAGGCAGTGAGTAAAACACAGTGATGCTGCTGAGACTCTCCAAGGAGCTTGGCAAATTGACTTTAGCTGGTTCCCTAGGATTACGTGTCCTTTGCAGTCCAGTGCTGCCCATGACTGCAAAGAGCTGGGACTGGGCTGAGACCCAGTTACTTCTCATTTCTGCTTTCTCTTTGCTTCAAAGTTCACACATGCCAATGTCACTGACATGGATGAAATAAGCCTGTGGTACATGGCAAAGAAGAGTTATACAAGCTGTGAGCAATGAGTAAGCTGCAGCTTTTGATTGTGTATCAACAACAGAACTGTCAGGTGCATCCTGGCCACAGGCATTTATTCCAGGTGATGCTGTAAAGAACAGAAACAAGATAGCAAGACATTGCATGCCACATAGGGTCTGCAGTGCTAGCAATGAGCAAACTCTCACAATTTAAGCACAGCTAACCTGCAGGAATAAGCCTAAGCAAGAGTAAGCCATAATAATCACAGCTCTTTGAAAGCCTCTGTTTCATTAGAGAGAGTTAAATAGCTTTTTAAAATCAGGAAAGTATTTATTACAACAATTTACAGGTGGGAACATAAAGACTCTGAGAGGTAGTGGCTGGCACATTCAGATGCTGGTCGAGATCCATGCGTGCTTTGTTGCTAACAATCCAGGGAAGCGTGATTGTGCATGTCTCAGGTTGAGCACCTACACATTAAAGCAACCATACACAGGGGCCACTTGTGAAAATCCTGCCCAATTAACTTTCTGAAGATCCCATAGAAAATCAGTGGTAGAGAAATAGAAACATGGGTTGCTGACCACATCGCTCACCAGGAGACTGATTGCAGGCCAAGCTCTGCGGTGTTCAGACGTCAGGCTCTAGCCAGTCCCTTGAAAGAAGGGTGTACAGGCAAAGAGTTAACCAACTTTCAGAAAACTCTTTACCCTTGAAACCCTCTCCATTACTGTTATTACCATGTTTGCCCGGTCACCAACGAGATTTGTATTTGAATAATGGCTTTGCCCCTCCCTGAATCCCATTGACTTAGGGCTTTAGTTTGTTTGTGTGTCGTCTTCTCCTCCTCTTGTTTTAATTAAGGTACATTTTACTAATTATCCAAAGAGAAACATGAACACAGATTAAAAACTGAATTATGTAAGAAGCTGGGGTAACAGATTCAAGGGAAGGGGCTGACGTGGCTGTGTTCTAACTCAGATGTTGTGCTTTTCCAGTGACTTTCACCCAGGGAGTCAAATTTGCTGCTCACACACTAATTAACCTTCTCACTTTCCCCATGAAGAGTGCCCTGTGAGCAACAGGCTCTCATGGCCGGCTGCACAGTGGCACCTCTGTGCAGCAACTCGCCTGCGGCAACAGATCATGACACAATTTCCTATTAGATCCATTAGGGAGGGTTATGGCTCCATTCTGATCATCTGACTGAACAGAGCACGAGTGGAAGTATGACAATATTTTTCTTATCTGCTGAAATGTCTCCTGTGCATCCTAGGAAATAGCTGGCCTCACAACTGCTGGTGGGAAGGCAATGAATTTGACATATTTCGGGTAAATTACAATAGCTGTTGCAGGTCTGTCCTCCTGCTCTATGTTGTGAACACAGAGGAACAGGAGCAAGTTTAAGTGACTCCAAAACCAAGCTCAGTACTTCAGATTCATCATTTAGATTCTGAAAATGCTAGCGAGATCAGGGCTCATTTGTTGATGTCTGTTTGCAGGGGTTTATTTGTTTGAGCAGGCTAATCAGCTATCAGAATGCAGAGGCAATTGTTTAAATGTAAAGGAAAAGGAAGAACTTGTTCAAAGCTATTCAGATGAGGTAGCATGGTTTGCGTTTTGATGTCAGTGTGCAGCCAATCAACAAATGCTGAGCCACAGTCTGGTATAAATCCAGGTGAATTCCATTAGAATCAACAGACTTGCTTCCAATTTATTCTGATGTAACAGAGAGCATGATATTTCCATTTAGATTTACATTAGTTTTGTTTCCTGTTTTCCATAATTCAGTCGGTTTCCATTGTGTACCAGAACAGCCTGGGCCAGATCTTGATCTCATTTGCATTGGATGAAAACAGTTGTTTCAAATGGTGCTACAATGGATTTATAATTGCATAAATGAGAGCAGAATCTGATCTATTCCAAGTGAGAATTTCCCAGGGCGTTGCTGTGTGAGAACACCCCTGCCATGGTGAAGCGATCAGGTGCTTTGCCATTATTTCAATGGAGAATTTTCATCTAAATCCTGGACTGAAGCCCTGAGCTTGAGAGCTGCTGCTTCGCACACCAGAGGTACAGAAACTCCTCTTTCCCTCAGAAGATGAGCTAACAAGCCAACACTGCCACCATCTCATGACCTAACACACCAATACCACGCATTGGCTTAGAAGAAGGTCAGGAACAGAAAGAGCTCAGCCTTGCCTGGCAGCAGTCTTCCTCAAAAGATATATTGGCCCTGATAGATCTCATTTGTCACATGCATTGTTTATAACCCAAGTTCTTCATGTTGCCTTTTACTTCCTACAGCTCTTCTTCCCTTGAGGCCTTTCCGACGCCCCGTGTTCAGTTGTAATTGGAAACGTTAGAAGCAATACAATGATTCTCTGGCAGATAAGGCTGTCTGCTTTGGTGGCCAAACTGCTAGCGATAGATTGGGTTATTACTAATAAGAGGGTTATTCCCGGCAACATGTGCAATCAAATGGATTTACTCCTCCCCATTGAAGCTGCTTATTTCAGTGCTAGCGAGAAAATAAAGCCATTTAGAGTCATTTATGGTAGTTGCAAAGGCTTTTCTGAGTAGATGTACAAGCTATGTTGCCATAGCTTCTAGGAGGACTTTGAACTCAGCTCATCCATCTAGCTTCACAACCTCTCACTCTTGTGCCTTGCTGTCTTCTAGAAGCCACCATTTCGATGGGACATCAACAGGCATTGCTCTCGCTCTGGATCTTACAGGTACTGTACAAGCTCAGCTCACCCTTAAAAACACTTGCCTCCTGCCAGCTATAAGGCTTTGTAAGCATGGATATTCCACCTCAGTTCTCAAAGATGAGTTTTGCTATGAAAACATGCAGCTTGATTCTTTGTTACCCAGGGCCTGGGGAAATGCAGAGCTGATGCACAGTAAAAGCAGCTACAGCAGCAGCATATCGCTTTACGTTTGTACGGCGTGCCATTTTAAATGAAGACCTCTTCCATTTGCATTTGCAGGACTCCTGTGTGTTTAATTCCACAGTGACTTTAGGTTTCCTTACAAATTTAAATATTTCTCTTAATTTACAACATTTAACACCAAACACTGGAAGATCACAATTACAAGAACAACAGCAATGACACTAATGACAGCAACACACTTACAAGGCTATCGGTATTAGGAGCACATTATGTGGCAGATTGAAATTTCAGCATCTCTACGCTTCTCTCACCACGTCATCTCAGCCCTGTGCAGAGACTGGAAATTACCCATGGGTTTGGCCTGCAGTATATGAAACAGAGCCTTGAAAAAACAAGGCAATCATCAAATTTCCAGTGTAGGCGGCAATCTGTCTGTTAGGTTTGCACACATACACATTATCAGGGCCCGCGAGTGCCTGAAGGCAGTCTTACACAGAGCAGCTCGGCAGCTCGTGCCTATAAAACACAAAGGCACACCAGGTTCTCTTCTGTCTGATGCTTCGCAGCAAGCACTAACTGAGCGGGACCCATCACACAGTAACAAAGGCTGACATAAATACTCATTTGTGATTTTGTTCCCCGCGGTTTTTATTCCACCGAGCAATTTGCATTACAACTGGATCCTAATTGTCCATTTTAGCAGCAAAGAGCAATCTGATACAGATTATAATACGTGAGGTAGAGCAGCAATGTCACAAAATAGGTGCTACCAGCCAAAGACAGCCTTCCTGTCTCCCAGGGTTTTGACACCAGATGATTAAGCAACTGGGCAGCACTGCCTGGAATTAACATAAGCTCACAAATACCCCAGGACAGTGGGAGTCTGCTTAACCAAAGTAAAAATGCCATTTGCTGGGGCTTCCTGATAGCCCTGAGTGTCTGAGGCAATGTAGTCCTGAAAGCACCTTTGAGGTGACATGGTGCTGCGGTCCTTGGTGAAGGGACACCCAGGAAGTGGTGCACCACAGGGTCAGTACAGCATGATGGCCCGATGGCCCTATGAGTGAGCATCAGCACCACTGCCTCGAGAAAGGAAACCCTGCGAAGCACCACTGGTCCTGCCATGTTGCTGGGAGCCCCTGGGATGTGGTGAGGCACATCTGGCCTCAGCAGCCTGTCTGAGGTAGCACGACAGAGTCCCAGAAAGCAGCGTGTGGCCCTGAAAAGAAAGCCATGTGGCTGAAAACCAGGAACACCTGGAAGGAGAGCACTTCCAGGAGGGAATGCCACACAGCCAGCCTGACTAAGAGAGGCTAACGTGGCACAGCTGCCCTGCGCCAACAGGAGCCTGCAAGGAAATGTGGTGCAGCTGCCACGGATTGGAGAGTGTGTGCAAGTGCTTCTGTGGGAGGGAAATCCATAATGAAGCAGCCTCAAAGGAGATGTGACACAGCCTGCTCGAGACCCTGAGAGCTCAGCCAGCACAGCCACTGCGTTGAAATCTCCTGTATATATGAAAAAAACTCTGTATTCCCAGGGCTGCTAGTGCAGACTCATTGATTAGAAGGCAGGGCAGGAAATTAAATGAGGCAGGTGAATTAAAGCCAGACTTCACAGGCTGCATCTGTTCCTCCATTCCCTCTGGGTACAACACTGATGTAACTTTAAAAAGTAAATTTAGTGCTGAGGAAAGCTGCCAGGCTGATGGCCCTGTAAACTGAAGCACTCAATACATCCACAACTCGAGTACAGCAGAAGCACGGAAGAGCCGCTGAAACATGCTTCAGCCTGAGCTGCCTTGCTGAAGCACAGCAGCCGGTGGAGATGGCCTGCCTGGGCTTGTCTTCTGCCCGTGAAGCTCAGGATAAGGAGCTGGCTGGGAAGCCCTGGCTGCAGCTCCAAGGTGGAGGTGAATGCAGCAGCAGGGAACAGCAATGCTTTTGGTAATCCTGTCTGTGATGCCCCATCAATAGCAGGATCCCAAATATAAAGACTCCTGACAAGAAGAAATCCCAACCATGGTGCAGCGTGCGAAGTTGCGAACGTCTCCATCTTGCAATACGCCCAGACTGGCATGCAGACGAGAGCTTGCACGCCTTTCAGTTTTGGTCCTTGGTCTTGTCCGCACCTGTGTTCACAGAGAACAAGGGAAACTTCCATTTCAGAGCACTTCTTACTTACTATCAGCAACTTTCCTGGTATTTGGACATATAACAGCCTTATACTCTGCAGTCTAAAGAGCCTGGCTGTTTTTTGGTGGACCTAGATGAGCAAGGAGACACAGGACATCTCAGACAAGAGACTTATTTTCCCATCTGAGTGGGTGTCCAGAAGAGGATTCAAAGCATGCCTCTGCCTGTTTGGAGACCTGACCTTCTTCTTGGCCAGACTCAGGTAAACCCCAAATGTCTAGATTACACTGTAAAAAGTGGCTGCCACCTCTTGTGTAAGCAGCTGAATGGTGTGATCCCAGCATTTAGCAAGTGTTAAGGATGCCTGAAACTAAGGCCTAAGAGGCAGTGCGGGGAGGACAGGCAGCAGAAGAGGCAGAATGAGTGAGTAAAAGGGTTGTCCCACTGAATTCCCAGTCCTCTCATCACTGGAGAGTGGTACAGTCCTATCTGCAAAGCATTAAAAATCTCTTGAAGGAAAACAACATAATGAACAGTCCAGCTCTTGTTCTGCAGAGCATAGCCTTTTTGCATGTACATTTTGCATTGGATTATGGCATAGAGGGGAAAAAGCAAAAATACCCCAGATAAAACCAGTTAGTTTTACTTGGTTTTATGCTGTACCTGTGGGTGTTTTCCAGGTGGCTTGCTTTTTTTTTTCTTCTTTTTCCCATGTGATAAGATCCGCCATTTGAAGGACAGCAACCAAACCAGCTCTTCCTGCTCTGGAGAAAGGCAGCAACTGCACTTAGAATGAAAGATTGTCAGGCAGATTTGAAGTGTCAATCAAAGCCTATCTCTGAAAAAAACATTAGTCCAGGCAGCTCCCCACACCACCACGGTTAATTTACTCTTTCCAGATATCCCCCTGAGCTGCAAAAAGCCTTCCAGATCTGACCAGAGCTGCCAACTACAGGCATGAGGTGTTAGAGTAGATACTGGACCTAATTCAACGCAGGTCAGTTTGCCTTTTGCAGAGCAAAAGACTGTGATTATCAGGTCCAGAGAAGTAAACACTGGTCTCCCAGGCTTTGTGAGGCAAAATCTACCTTTTACTAGACGAGGGACATCGATTTAGGACGCTCTTGCTGAGTATGTCCCATCTTCAGTGGCACACCTCCACTTTATTATTATTATCATTTAAATTATTACTTATGACTGCACCTAGGGCTGCGTGAGGCACTTTCCAAGCACTCAGGAAAGTACTGGCTCTGCTCCAAGAAACTGAGTATTTCAGGACAGACAGACGTGCAGAAGCGCCGCATGGTCAAGTGGCAGAAATGCCAACCCAACAGCGCCAGCACGCTCTCCACTGCGCGCCTGGCTTATTGGTTGTCCTTGGAAAAGCCACATTCCTTCTTCCCACACTTAGTCCCATCCCACTCTTTGTCCATCTCAGTTGCTTGGACTGAAAGATCTTCAGCTGTGACTATGTTCGTGTCTTTGTCTGTCTTAGAATCTCTTTCTGTGCAAAGTCCAAGGAAGTACTTTGGGAAATATTTTTATTCCTAGGGAAAAAAAAAAAATACTGGAAAATGTGAAAGTCCTTTTTCCGTGGCATTTCTTCAAATGCTTTTGTTGGAAAAAGAACCAAATGTTCTCTTACTGCCAAAAAAAAGTCCAGAAAGACGTGTTTTTCAGTTGAAAAACAGAAAATACAGGTTTGGGGGGGGTTGGTAAGACAGTTGCCAGTCATCGAAATTTTCTGGGGAAAGTGCTGTAGTTGTTAAAGCAACATCCATTTTGTCCTGAAAATCAGTTTGAACCCAAAAATCAAGTTGTTCTGTGAGCAGGGAAACTGGTGAAACCCGTTCTCCTTCTGATTTGTGTATTACGACTGCTTTTTATTTCTTCCTTTCTTGGTGCTCCTAGCTCACTGTAATATCCCTAGGGCACCCTTATCCCCTCCAGACCTCCCCTGCAAAGTCCTCAGCTCTTCCAGCACCTTCTTGCTTTGCAGGAGCTGGTTTGAAGCTGGGCAGGTACTGATTGACCAGCCACTGTCTAAATGCCAGCTGGTCACCTGGCTGCTGCATCTCAAAATACATAGGGAGCAAGAGGTGTAATTACCTTTCCTTCAGCAGGACATTAACTTAAATGTCTCTCTCCTATCCAGCTGCTGTTTTGTCATGAAAATTGCAGGAATGTTGGGTCTGTGAGACCTCTCTCTTTCCATCAAACTGGGTTGAATCAGGTCAGCTTGTTCAGAAGTTATTGGAGTGGGGGGAATGGCACACAGATGGAAGAACGACACAAGGAAGCTCATTACCTTATAAATCCGGGCTCAAAAATAAGACAGTTTTGGTGTAACAATGGGTCCCTAATGTCAGGTGAGGTAGTCGCTGTAACAGTGACCAACCAGTCTCTGTCCTTTGGATATATAAAGCCTGTCAAGCTCCAGGACTGTCTATATAGTGTGCTTATCACTTATTTGCTGTATAGAACTTTCAACCTAGATATCAGGGCCCTGCTGCACAGGAACTGCTTAGGAGCCCAGACAGTCCCTAACCTGAGTCACAGCTGAATGGACAAAGAGTGGGAGAAAGGGAAGAATAAATTATCTCAGATTTACATGTAGGAAAGCAAAGGCCCGGATCAGCAACTTACTGAGGAATCCTGTGGTAGAGTCGGAAGGAGTCTCAGATGTCCACTGGCCCCATCTAGGGCCCTAAGCAAAGTCCACCTCAGCTCTTCCTCGCTTCATCACCCAGGCAGAAGTCGCCCTTCCATGGGCATTTCACTCTGACTGCCCTCAGGAGCTGAGTCAGTCTTACCCACGCTTCTCCTTTGGCAGCTGAGACCACATGGCACGCTGATGAGGAAATGTTATTTGTTGTTTTGTTTGTGTTAATTATTCATGGCTACTGTGCTGAAAACACTCAGAGCTGCTTTCTGAACAGTCCTTGAGCTGGCGTGCAGGGAGGGACTTACCAAACACTGGTGGCCGGGCTGCCTTTCCACGGTCAAGCTCTCTTCCATCTGCTTCCCTTCAGCCCTTGTCACACTCCCCGTCTCTCATGGCTTTGGCTGTGCTCTTTGGCATTATCTGAATAAGAAAGAGGCGAACACTTGGAGCGCTGTAGACATGCAATCAAAAATGGCATTTGACCAAGGAGACACTGACCCTGGCGTGGGGAGAATACAAACCTGATCCTCCGACTGTTTTGTTTTTTCAGTCACACTGTACAGCTGAGGATAAGCCACTTGCAGGGTTTCAGACTTGTTTATCCTTCCGCAAAAGATGCCTTCACCCTCCAGATAACCTGCAACTTTATTGTTTGGAAACCTTTTCCAATAGGCAAGGCTCTCCCTCTTTAGTGCACCCTTCTGGAAATCCATTTTTCATCGTAGAACAGGACAGCCTGCAACGTTCGGGGCACTTTGAGGATGCTTATGGTAAGAGAGAGCTTGAATTGCTCTAGACGTGCTCACCCCCATGCATTAGCACTAAATGGTGGTTTTCTGGGGTTAAGGTTCTATAAACATTTTCTGACAGGGGTATAGACCCTGCATAGAAGACTTAAATTTAGCAAAAGTGGGATTACTTCCTTAGTTACTCTTCTGAAGACCCTTAGTAATCATCTAGGGCTACCCACTGGGGTCTCCAGAACAGAGGCTGCAGCTCTTGCAAGTCTCTAGGGTACCTGTTCAGGCCTAGCATTTGCTTAGAGAGCTCACTAGCATGCCTTGGACTGCAACCAAGATACTCATGGCCCGTAGGCAGCAGCTCCACCAGGCAGCCGCCCCACCCAGCTGAGCCAGTAAGTGCAGGGCTGAGTCTTCTGACTCCTGTGAATTGCTCTTTGCAATTATGCAGTCAAGAAACTGAGCCCATGCTGCAAACATTTCATCAGGACTTAGAGAAGTTCATAGTTTATGGGGTGGGGTTTTTTGCTGGGTCTTAGCAAAGGACACTACAAGTCTGCTTAGGCTGATATCAGTCACTGGTTGGGTTTTCTGCAAAAAAACAGAATAGGATTCATCTTCCAGTACTTGCTTCCTCACTTGAAATTTCAGGGGATTGTAACAGCCAAGGATTTGCTGTGAGCCCACTCTGTAGCACATCTGCCACATAAAACACCAGGACACAGAGAGGGCATTTATCTCAACTGGGCAAAATCTTCAGCTGGTATAAATCAGCACAACTACAGAGAAGTCTAAGAAGCTGTGCTATATCACATCAGAAAAGAACCTGGTTTAGAATATACTTTCCATTCATTAATTCTTTGCCTAGAGCCAAACAGATCCCCCATGGGACATATCAGCTCAGTTTCATCTACTGCAATCCCATGCAACTGCACAGGGAAGGAATTTGGATCGTATGGACCATGTTCTCTGCTGATGCAACCCTCTGCTTTTGTTAAATGAGCTTATTGGCCTGAACAGTAAGTAACTGAGCTAAATACAGGTGTAATTTTCTGGCCTGTACGCTGCAAGAGATCAGCAAAGGTAACTGCACCGGTGCTTTCAGAACTTAAAAAAATCATTTAACTAATTTCAAGGAGTTTATATCAGCAGAGAGCTTGGCCTGTGAGTACTACACATAAATACTACGTTCAGCCACAGAGATGGAGAAGTCAGTCCCCCACCTGGCTGTTGCCTAAGTAACGCATCTCTAGGAGGATATTTTTTAAGCCAGTGTTATTTATCCAGTAGATGGAGGCAGGCCTGTTAAGGCCATACCAGGTCAACATATGTCTAAGTATGTGCTGAAGAGCTTAATTAGTTCTCCCCAAGAAGAGAGACTCCCAGTGCTATTTAAAGGATTGTTATCCTACTGTGAGAAGCCTTGGAGCCTGCTGCTAGGTCTAAGCTTAACAGGGAAAGTCTGTAGTAGTTGGATGGGAGCGAAAAGTCTCCCCTCCATGCTGAGGAGTAATTGCTGAGCAACCCCAGGAGCTGGAAGGTCAGTGCAAGAAGCAGGCATCACAAAATCATACTGAAATCCAGTGTAAGGGACTGAATTCATGTCTGGGCTGTAATGTCGGCTTTCAATGCAGCATCAGACTGTGTAGATCCCATTATTTTTCTGGTTTCTCTTTCTAGAAATCCAACATGATCTGCTGTGCTTGGTGACTGCTGCTCAGGCAATTTCAGTGAGAGTGAGAAGAGGTGAGAGGATAGTGGAGTAATATAAGCCTGGAGTGAGCAACTGCCGAGTGTCTATGTCAAACTTCTATCCTTATGTCATCATGGGAGTCAAATGTAGGCAGTAGTTTCTTAGCATCAGCTAGGCTGGACCTCATGGAATTGGCTCAGTCATAGTTTTCGTGCCAAGGCTCCATCGTAGTTTTTGTTTATGAGGCCAAAAATCAGAGACTGTAAACTGAATGCCAATAAGGGAATCGGCTGGGTTCCCCAAAGATGGATGGTTTTGTTATTCTGCCAGGAGGTAGCTCCTTGAGTGGATGGACCTTTGGAAAACTAGGCTGAACAGCCTCTGAATGATAAAACAGTGTCCCAAGCGTATTAAAGCTTGTATAAGCACTGGCACTCACCAGGGACACTGAGGCTGGACTGCAGAAGAGGGAGAATCCTGGACGTGCTTATTTTGACCGCGGAGTGGCTTATATACCACGTGGGACCTTGGTCTGCTCTTCAAGCTGTCAGGAGTTGTTCCTAGATGAGTTGTTATGGTAACTGAGCTAATGCCCCGAGATAGATGTTTTCAGGTGGCTCCAGGCCAGAAAATCGACACCGAGAGATTCCAGATAATGGACTTCTGCTAAACTCGGTGCCGGCATCTCCTTTATTTAACCTATTCACCAATGACTTACTGAACTCCATTCTCCAGGCAAGCCATATATGATGACAATAGCTGCTTGGCCTCAATAAACCTCAGCTTCTAAAAGACTGAGGGGATCCCATGTGCTGTGTCTGAGTCTATGTCAGTAAATTAAGTGTGCCTGTGACTGTCTTCTGCACTGAGAGGACAGCTGGCACTGAATGGCCAATGTTTTCATATTAAATTCTTACTATCCAAATCTGCGTGGTCACATCCAGATAGCCCTTAAGGAACAGTCCCTGGACCATGCTAGCTCCTGAAGCTCGGACTGGGCCAAAACTGCCATGCAATACTCCAACGTTGTAATGGAGACCAGTCATGGTACTGGTTTATTTATTGGTACAGCACTTGTCTGACTGACTGCTAGAGGTGACCATGCAAGAAAGGAGCCTGAAACCAAGCGCAAAGGCTCTGTCAATGTGCTCGTACCATGTCCAGAGCCAGCTGGAGCTGTACATCTTTAGGAATGGTCAGTGGCAGGCACACAGCACATCTAGGAATCGCTCTGGATCACCCATTTCTATCCCCTATTTAAAGTAGCTCATGGGTTAAGTGGTGGATTCACCAGTTCAAGACAATATCCCTCCACCTAACATCTAGCATCAAAATGCAGCCAACAAATTATCAACAAGGAGCAGCTAATGCCATACACCCACTGCCTAGCACTGCTGCTCACTGTACTGTGGGAGGCCTCTTTGGTTGTTGCTCTACAGCATGCAGACGGCAAAAAGCATCCAGGTGGCAGACAAAATTCCGGAAGAGTCGTGCCAGTTTCAGGAACTCCCACATCACCACCAGACCAGCTGAGCAGCTACCTGGCTCTGGGGCCCTGCACTGCCTCCAGAGCGAGTCAAACAGGTTCTGCCGTGGTGTGGTCCACAGTGCCAGGACTGATCACACCTCGGGCATTTGGGACAGCCTGCTGCATGCCCTGATGCACGCTGAGATGCCTCTTGTGCGTGCAAGAGAGGCCTCTTGCATCTGTGCTGGATGGCTGCTCTTTTCATGTCAAGACTCACTGGTGGTCTCCTTGTGTTGGGCACCAATGGTTGAACACCACAGGCTGGCCCAAGGCCACTGAGCTGGGAGGTTTCTCTCTCTGCTTGTTCATTCACATGTCAAGTCTTGCTTTGCTTGTTTTACCCATTTGCAAACCATATTATTGTAATATGTAACCCTCTAGAGCAGAAACTGTTTTTCAGCATGCTCTTTACTCAGCTTCTACTGCAACAGGATTGCAATCTCAATCAGTGCAGCAGTAATGTGATTAACAAGCTCTGTACAAGGGGGACTGGCATCCTCAGTGGATGTGATATTCCCAGTTCTGGCCTGCCCGTGTGTTTTCCCAGCGCGAGAGGTCATGTTGACTGAACTCCAGAATGACTTGCTCAAACTTTTGAACATTAAGGTCCAAATAAATTTTCAGCATTAGCTGGTATGCTGATCCCTTTCCTGCCAAGCTGCAGCCTTAAGTGAATTTTTATGACTAGGTTATAAACCCTAGAAAACACGAGCAAGAAGTGGAAATGCTGACTTGGCCTTTGCTAAATGCCAATTATCTACAAAGGCATTGGGGGGAGGGGCAGGGGGGCATGAAAAATAGGGTCATTTTCATGTTTTCTCTGGTTCAGAGTAAACTGTCCCAGGAGCCCCTTGTAGGAACACATAGCATACAGAGTGACCATTAATATTTATAGGCACGACACTGAGCTCCAGACCTTGGCAATCAGAGTAACTCCACTTTTGAAATTAATATAGCTCTGCTTGGCTGGCATCTCGGTACAAAAGAGTAAGTAGGAGACACCAAGATTTTCAGGGAGAACTTAAGAAGCAGATGCTGACCTTTGATGGAGAGGGCCCATACTTTACTGAGTCGGTGAAGTACTAAAACCAACTCTTAAATCCTCAGGGCTGCTGGCCAAACCCAGCACCACGTTCTCTGTTCCTCTCTGCTCCTGTGGCTGCCAGACAGCCCCAACACTGCAGAGGCTACTCTCCTCTTATTCCTCAAGGTTGCACACTGTTGCCCAGCTGATACAGACCAACATATCTCTGCGGACACTATTGGATCAACATGGATTTATAATGCCTACCGTTCTTTATAGTACCTAAAGAGCTAGCCAAATAATCTTAAGGCTCAAAATGGTGCTGTAATTCAAGTTGCAATGCAGCACCTGCCTGCTCCCACTCTGTATCTCCTAACTCCCAATTGAAGTGTTAGAGAGAGCCCTCTAAAAACCTGTGCTCTGTATGCTGAGGATCTGGCAAGGTGCTGAGTCACAGGGGCTGTGCTCAGCCTGGGACTATGTACCGAGCAGGGTGATGACTGCCAAGCCACACACAAGCATGTCTCACAAATATCGAAGAGGACCATTCTACAACGATAGTTCAGTCACCCCCATGAGCCTTTCCAGAACTGTATTGCTAATACCTGGGCATTTACTGCTCCTGCCACACGAAACACTTTGGGAGTGGCTGAGGTTGTCACAACCCAATAATCCTTCATGTCCAAGAACTCAAGGAGAGATGTGACTTCAGGGAGAGACCCTCTGCCCCCAATAATCCCCCCAGCCCTGGGAAAAGGAGTGAATGATTGGCCAAAGGTGCTTGTTTAGGAGCCAGGAAGGTTTTGATTCAAGGTGAAAAATATAGAAATCTCACTCCCTTTTTCATGTACTCACAAAAATTGAGCTGGGACTTTGAGCAACAGGCTCTAAATTTTCAAAAATGGCTAGTGAAGGTGGGCACCCTGAACGCAGCACACTGAGGACAGGATCTCCTGGTGATTTCTGCATTGCTGCAGTTACGTCCTGCTTTCGCAGCATGTGGGAAGGTGCATAGCGTGTTATGGAAATCAGGCATCTGTCAAAAGAGCGTCAATATGTGCACTCCATCAACGGAGTCCCTCCGAATCCTGTTTTACTCTCAAAAATTCAGGCTGTACGATTTAGAAAAATCAACACTGGAAACAACAACAAACAGAAATG
>Ga0181612_157950_pt1 | contig 35202 bp, 27 predicted proteins | sample HoacroProtozoa21_FD_119630 | JGI IMG/M metagenome (GOLD analysis project Ga0181612, IMG submission 119630) | Hoatzin crop microbial communities from Cojedes, Venezuel. Combined Assembly of Gp0051906, Gp0051904, Gp0051908 | reverse complement strand
GGCCCATCTCTCAAGCCTGTCAAGGTCCTGCTGGATGGTATCCATTCCCTCCAGTGTGTCGACCACACCACACAGCTTGGTGTCATTGGCAAAGTTGCTTCATTTGTAAGAGCAGGTTAGAAACTCCCTCCAAAGTTCCAGCTGTGCAGCAATACATCCTCCCACCTGTGTCACAGCCAGTGGCTCTTGCTCCATCCCAGCATCCCATGCTCAGAGCGCGCAGTGGCAGCCCGGGGAGGTCCAAGCAGCGTTGGCAGCCCATTGCAGCAGAGCTCCCAGTGCTACAGGACTTCATTGAACCACCAACCACTGATCCTCACCACAGCCTCTCCAACTCAGACATCGATTGAAGGTCGACTACTGAAACGGTAAGGTGCAACATGACGGTAACTTCTGCACCGTTGTGTCAGTGGCATGTCTGCTTTCCACTGAGATGAGCAGTTTGCAACCCTGACATGTCTCCAAGCAATTCTGTGCGTGATGTTGCTGGGCTGCATGCTTTGGGGTTTTGGTTTTTTTCCTGTTTCTAGGAGCTTTGGTTCCACGGGATGGGCCAGTAGTGAAACCTAAAGTAATTGCTGTGCTACCAGGGATGACAAACCAGGGGTGACTCCAGTTGCCCAAGCTGAGCCCTTTTCTCTCTGGTTCTGAACTGGCTTAGGTTGGTGCTTAGTCCACATATGAATAATGTATGATACGTTTGCAGGTGCAGGCAGTCATTAGAAGTTAAAAGAAATTCAAGTAGAGACTGAGAAACTTACAGGATCCTAAATTATGCTCCTTGCACCCCTGTTCAGGAATAGCAGCACAGTGGGTTAGGGTTGTTTACACTGATTGTTAGTGATGTGTTACATTTATGCTATTCTGAAACGGTATGAAACTGTGTTGTTCTCAGATTATAAAAAAATCTTCATTGTCTTTGTTACGGAGATGATTTTGTGTCGAGGGATGGTGTCTATTTGCCACTAAGCAACATCCCACCCTCATCCCCTCCACCCGTTCTCCCAGGGCGGCTTATACCTAGGGTTTCTGAAAGGAGGAGCTGGAGCAGGTCTGTACTCTTCTGGCACTAAAATGAACCAGGGCAATAAGTAGCCTGATAGCAAACTACCCATTTCTGAAGGTGATCTCCAAAAATGAGGTAATACCTCCTAAATTATCCCAGTGACCAGCAAACCTGTGAGTCCAGCTCGCAAACTGGTAGTCAGAGGCTTCTGATGCTGTATGCCTGGAGAAGGTATGCTGTGATTTTCACAGGTATCAATGTGATTAACTCTGTTGTAAGGGCAGAGCCAGCCACGTCTAAAGTTGGGGGCTGATGTTAGTGCTTTCATAAGAGAACTAATACCCAGAAGAGTGTTGCAGAATATGCTCGAGACATGATCTGTCTTTCAGAGTGTGAGCTTTATCTTAAAATTACAGCTAAACCTCTGCAGTTTAGTATCTAGGTGAAGGTTTGATTATCTAGGAAGAAAGAAAGAAAAAAACCTTAAGCGTATGGTACTGAACAAGCTTTATCTCAATGGATTTTGTTCGTAACCTCCTTGTGGAACTTAACAGAAAATTAGATCTCTGCCACCGAATTCTTAAAGGCATTAGAAAACACTATGGAGAAGATCTTACTTTCCATCAAATTCCACTCCAGTGACTTTTAAAGAATGCAGCTGTTTCTCTTTTTTTGAATTCTTTCAGACTTTTCCAAAGGGGATATTTCTAGCTTTGCAAACTGTTTCCCATCAACTCAGGGAGGGGGGGCAGGAATTACGAAAGGCGTTTTGTCTTGGGGAAAATCTCATGTGCTCAGCTGGAGCCCTTTCCTGCAAAGCCGCTCTCCCAAGGTCCAGGGAGCTGCTGAAGTTCCCATGGCCGCTGCTTTGCTCTGTGTGCTGGGGGCTTGGGGATGCTCTCCTCAGGCACGGATAACATGGTTATGTTGTGCCACATATGCGGGAGTAATGCTGGTGGGTTCCCAGGGCTAAACTCTCCAAGGACATCAGCCAGAAACCTTCCCCCGTGCCCCAGAATCACCATGTTTAATCAAGGAAAAAAAAAAAAAAAGAAATATTGTAAGGAATATATTTAGCATTTGTTTTGGGTGATGATGTCTTTCGTGCTGAGGAAGCCTCCTCTGGCTAAATTTTGATGGCCCCGCTGTCGGCAATGAATAAATGTCGTTCCTCCCTCCGTGACCACCTGCACCTATCCTGGCAAGCAGGCTTTCCTTTGAGAAGCTGGCCTTTTTGGCTGAAGTTTTTCCATATTTGGTCCTAGCCCAAAAGATTATTGTTTAAAAGAATAGTCCAAATCCAGCCAAGTGACTTGGGTGAGGGAGAAAGACTAATGGCAAGGTTTGCAGCCGGGGCCATTAAGAAGCCCACTGAGCTCAGGCACCCATACCCAGCCCAAAAGGCCAACCAGAATGGGAGTGTTACTGGGATGTTTTGCCTTTCCTCTACCTCTACCCAAGTAACGATTTTTGTCTCCACCAACGGATCCCAGCACATTGTGTGACTCTGGCAGCTTGTGTTGTTCAGCGGGGAAGGAATGGGAATGGCCTCCAGTGGCAAAGGTGTGAGGAGCAGGGTATTTCCTTGTGCTTTGCCAAAATAGCTGTGTGTGATGCTGACTATGAAGTTAAAATGAAAGATTTGTTGTGGTATGGGGTTTTTTATTATTTCTTTAAGTACATCTATACATGTACTTAAAGGAAGGATAAGGAGTGAGAGAGATAGGGGGGAGCTTTTGGCTGGTGGCTTTGGGCAAACAGAAGACTGACCCAGCAGCGTTGCTTTGTAGGTCAAGGAAGTTAAATGGAAATAAAAGAAAATTATTAAAACAAAAACTGATGGAGGAGAATCATGTTTCCTGGAGGTTTTTGCTTCTCTTGGGTGTGGTGTCTCTCTTGGCCGGGTGTCGGGCTGAACTCACCGCCGGGTGGTCACCACGCAGCCCACCGTGACCACGTACCCCACTTTGTTCTTGGCACGCGGGGTGGGGCACTTTGTTTAACCAGATAACTTAGAGCCCCAGAGGACTCCAGGCTGCCGTTTATCTTTCTGCAGCATCAGCATTAATACAGTATTCCTTTCTTTTATCTGGGATCTTTTTATTTAATAAGTGCTAACCAGAAATATATGCTTTCTGGCTTTCCTCTTGCAGATACCACAGAGACTTGGACTTGCAAGCAAGATAACAGGCAAACAAAACCTCAGGGGGATGGTGAGCCCTCGCCTGCAAGCCCTGGTGCAGGCACGGTTGGACTTTAACCCTCTGGGCTGGGGAGCAGACCCTTGTATCATGGGGGTGTTGGAAATGACAACTCTTAATATTGCGGAGCTCCTTGGGAGATGTTATAGTCACATATTTTCTTCTTGGTGTTTCTCACGCCACGGCAGCTTTGCTCTGGTTTTCTTTCTACCCCGTGGCAGGAACACTCAAAGCTTGGGCCTGAAACGATGGGTGTTACACGCAGTGCTGGACCAGGACTCGATGTGAGCAGTGACTCACTGGTCCGGAGACCTGCGTGTGTCTCCTGCCTCCCAAACCACCCACTTCCCAGTGAAAGCCGGGCCCCGACGTGGTGCTCGGCTGCTGGTGCTTTTCAGTGCAGTGGGGGCCGATTTCGGCAGCCTGGCTGCTGGGCATTGCTGGCTCTGCACAGCCACGCTTTGCCTCATGTATGTACAGCAGCTCTGCATGCACATGGGACACAGAGACCAGCCATAGCTCCACGAGGATACAGCATGCTCCCCCGGCATGTGCCCAAGGACCAACCTTGGGGTTTTCACTTGGTTTCATACAAAAACGCTGCTTAGGTAAGCAAAGGAAAAGCTTTTGACCCAACTGGAGATTCCAGCCCTGTTTGACACATGGGCTGGTATTCCAAAGAGATTAAGCTTTTCTAGTTTCATAAAAACAGGTAGTAGAGTGGTGGAGGGGGCCTCAAGTTGGTCCCTTCAAAGAGAAGGTCATAGCGTGAATCTCAGCTTTTAGAAAACCCACAGGCGAAAGCTGCCGAAAACTAGGTTTCCTAAGTTTAACTGTTCACAGGTCTGCTTGTTTTTCTCATACGTGTGCCTGCAAACAAGGCCTACATCTATCTTCTCTCTTTCCATTTCACACTTTTTCACCTCATCTTGAGAATGAAATGCGTTGGAGGCAAGACCCTCGCCTCGCAAAAGGACTGACCTGAGAGTAAGAAAATGACAGCAGGAGAATCTGGGGACAGTTAAATGAAAAAATCTTGGGTCAAGCCCAAATATCAGCATAGACATGCTGTACGTCCGCAGACATGGAGCAGGAGTGACGCCGAGGCACATTAGGGACTCGGTTGTCTCTGAGCTATTTAGCACTTTGTGAGATGGCACAGAAAGACCATTAACAATGAATCTGCTGCTGTTCGGGGCAGTCTTGAGTCATTGTGGTTTAAAAAATAAATTATCATATAAATAGCTGCTTAGGAATCTCAGCCTGAAGACCACAAAGTCTCACCCTTGCGTAGCTTTTTTGGCTTACGTAGCTCCATGTCTACTTGCGGAACATTTTGGCCGCATGTTGTAAAACCGCTTCCTATTTCAAAAAGAAAAATCACAGGAAAAGAATAAAGTCTATTGTTAGTGACAACTGCTGGTGGTTTCCTAGTGCCTCTCATTCCAAGAGGCTGAGCGTATCCTAACCAGATTTTTGCATCCTGTCTTTGCTGAACCCACCCAGAGATGCTGCTGTCTCAGGGGGACCGGTACCCCCTGCCCCAGCTACCTGGAGGCACGCGGCGGAGTGGTGAGCAGGAGCATCCACAGGTCTGGTTTCACGCACGAGGGGCTATCTGGGTAGTTTTGTGAAGGACTGGTGGGTTCTGAAAAGGCAGAGGAGAGTGTGGTGGTGAACAAGGAAACAATTGTGCTCCTGCAGTTGAAAAACAGCACTGGGATTTTCTCTCACGAGCCACCTCCTCATGGATGGCATCCTGCTCTGCTGTCCTGAAGCAAAGCTGAGTATGACCCATTTGAATCTGGTGACTTTATAACGTGAAAAAATGCCAAGACCTTTGTTATAGGCATCTCTCCCTCTCCCAGTGCTATGGACAGTTAATAACAACAGTTTTGCTGACTTTATGGGAGCAGGATCAGATACCAAGAGTAAAAATCCTCCCGAGAAAATTGCTCTGAGTGAACTCCAGCCAGTCAGCTTGAACGTAATCCATCCTTGGGTTTTCCCACTACACTGGTTCAGGCCAATAAACTGCTTATTTGCTTTATTTCTGTTTGGGTTTGTTTGCTTTATTTGCTTATTTGTGACTTCCCTTTAGGAATAAAAAAGGCTGCGAGGTACAGCAGTGCCACTGCGTGTGGGAGGCTGTGGGACGGTGCACACAGTAATGACCATTTCAACAGGTTTTTTTCTCAGATGTTCAGCGAAGGTTCGCAGTCCCAGCACAAAATGTGAGAATGATGTCTGTATCACAAAGGCATTTTCCCAGCGTGACTGAGCTGTGATATGAAACAAGCTGATTTTCTCATGAGAGGGGAGTAAATCCTTGGAAGTGTTATTTTTCTAATGTTTTATTTGAAAAGTCCTAGCATGACCTTTTCTTGATGTTGCTTTTTCTTTCCCTTTTTTCTTTGTAAAAACCCTGCAGAATTGTGATTAGCAAGATAATGAATACCATCTGCTTTTAATCAATTCCTTCCTTTTCTCCCAAACCCTCCTAACTTCTAATATTCATGGAAACAGATTTGAATATTGGAAGGGGCCGCTCTGGAGAGCGCTTGGGTATTTACTAGGTGAAAAGTGAAATTGCGCAGGTTTATTTCACGGGGTAGGGCCGTTGACAGGTGCAATTTTTCTTCTAGATGTGTTGCATGCCTGTTTTATAAACCAAAATGCATACTGACACATGAGATTATAATTCTGCATTGGAGGGAAATTTTAAGAAAGGGAGGTGGCCTCTCACACGAACTGGCACTGCTGCATGAGCCCTTCCAAAGGGCCAGCTCTTCTTTACCGCCGCAGTGAAGTGACACACCTGGGGATAAATGGGCTTTACAGGTAAAGCAGGGAAGCAAAGGATGCTTCCTGGGAGGACAGCAATGCCCACGATAGTTTGAGTGTAACTCTTCAGCTGGCTTTGCAAAATATATGAATATGACTTATTTATACAGCTGTCCTCGGTGTATGCATCCAGATTTCCATTGTATTAGTTTATCTTGGAAGCTGAAAAAGTTTGAATCCATCTGCTGTCAAGCCTTGCTTCAGATCAAACTGGGTGTTTTTTTTTTCCCCCGTGGATAGGAATCAGTATGATTTGTGCTTTTTTCTTAGGTGGGAATCAATCATCCTGCTCTGATTTGAATGACCATTTTACCCCTCTAAAAGTTCACATTAACAGGCATTCCTGGGATGTTTTTTTGATTGGGTTCAAGGCATTGTGTTCCCATCTGTCCTGGCTGATTACAAACCAGCTCTGCCAGCTGATGTTGGCTGGGAAACCATTTCTTTCATGCCTCGGTCCAAACTGGGCCCTGAGAAGAGAAATCGCTGTTTCTGCCACAAACATTTCAAACACCGTTGTGATTGTGATGAGGAGGTCCTGGCTGGGAGTGCTGGGGTTCTGCTGTGGGATGGATGGGGTTGTTCTGCTCATGGGATGGATGCACAGTGCAACCATGCAGCGAGTGCTGGTGGTCGGGGTGCCATGGGTGCTCTGTCCCAGAGAGCTTAAACTCTAAAAAGACAAGAGGAGCTGAGAAAGAGCTGAACGAGGATCCCCAAGGCCTGGGAATCTGTGGTGTAACCAGAAATGATGCTGAGTGAAGACTCCAAGTTACCTCCAAAGACCTACATGGGCCAGCATAGGTACTGGGCTGCTTGGGTTATCTGCTCGGATCAAACCTACAGGTGTTCTGTGCCCATACTGTTCCTACCTGAAGTTGTGTTGTATCACCGTAATGTCAATGTCCTCTGTTGATATTTTCTTCCCCTTTCTGAAAATTTTGTTCACCATTTCAGTTATGTCCTAGATATTAATTCTGCTTCATGCAATACTTAGATTTTGGGCTGGGGATGGGCAAGCGTATGCCTTTGAGCCTAGTCGGGGATATTCCCTCCCATACCCCAAATCAGTGGCTGTGGCCCCTTGGTATTTCAAAGGGAATGAACTTATTTCTGTTGCACAAAGCTTTCTCGGCGGTGTTGCTGCCTCTGAGGGATCCTGTGTGCCTGTGCGATTGCCTGGATTAAACAGGGACCTTTAACATGAGTGAACAAGATGCGTAGAGATACTTTATCCTTGACCTGGCACGGGTTCAACCTGGGGTACCCCATTCCTGCTGGTTGCTTTTATCTTCGCAGAGCTGCTTGGTGAGAGCGGGGCGACGGGGTTTGTCATTCGGCAGCATGGCCTGAACATGCATGGTCCTCAGGCTCGCAAGGTAAAGCACAGACAAAACAACCTCTTTTCTGAACAGGAGCTGGCTGTAAACATTCTGAAACATATTTACAGTGGAGAGTTTTTAACTTCCCCAGCCTCTTCGCTAATCCCATGTTACAGGAGCTTTTGGGGTAAGAAAGACATGTGAAGTCGCACGAGAGATGCGCGTGTAACACCGCCGATTAGCTCACACAATTGCAGGGGCTGAAGCCTGATGCTACCAAACAAGACGCTCTTGTTCCCTCCCTCTTTTTACAGAGCGATGCTGGCACAACATCTTACACTTCCCTGAGACGTGGAGCCTAAAGTGAGTGAGCGTGGGCCAGGATGGAGCCAGGACGCCGTCCGGGACAGGGATGGAGATATAGCTGAGTGTTACTGCAGGTGCCTAACTGTGCTTCTCCAAAGGGGGGGATGCTTTGCGGCATGCTTTGCCATGCCTTGGAGAGCCCTGAACAGGGTGACCGCAGGAGCCAAACCTTCCTCCTAGAGCTGTTGCTGAAATTCAAGGGTGGGTGGAATTGGGGGGGAGAATAATAGTTGATCCTGTTTGCCTCTGAGATCATGCACGTGCTTTTGCTGCTCCCAGGGACCTCAGAGAGGCTCCGGTTACCATTTGGAGTGGGTGCTTTTGCGATGCCTCAGGAAAAGGCCATCATCTTGGCTTGGTGCTGAAGCTGTGCATATGCAAGAACTGCGTGGTGAAGACAAGGCCACGTGGCAGGAGCTCCGCATCCGATCTCCGCATGGAGGATGCTCCCTGCGCTTGCCTTTGGTGTTCACCGACTGCCAGCCGGCCCGCAGAGTTGTGTGAAGGTCAGGCAAAAATAATAGCTCTTCTTGCAAGGCTGATTAAATGAATGCAGGGAGTAGGGAGGAGAAGGGAAAAAAAATGGTTGTGGTTTGCCAAAAAGCCTGTGTCTGACACCTACAGATTGCTAACGGGGGCAGGCAGAGGCAGCGGCAGCTAATGGAAAGACCCCTTACTCTTACACAGCCATTTCATGTGCGTAGACTTAAAGAACATCTCTCGCCGCCCCGCTCCTCTGCAGCTCCAGTCAAGGTGGGTGTGGAGCTTGGCCACTTTTCAAATTCTGCGTTTCTGGCCCTGCCGAGGCTGCCCTGGCTCACCACGATGTCACGGCACGGGAATGCGCTTCCCCTGCGCTGGGACATCTCTGGCCAACACCAGATACCCTTCCTTCCTGCCTGCTCCCATGGCGGGGATTATTGCTTTTGGCTTCTCCTGCCTTTGAAAGGCATCCAAAGAGCTCAGCTCTCACAAGCTGAGAGCAGAGACAGAAAGCCTCTCCCCGCCTCACCTGTTTGTGGTTATTCAGCTCCCTCCCTTCACGCTTTGGCACAATAATGGCCTGAAAGTAAAACAAGAGGCAAGTTCTCCCCCCGGCTCAGAGCGCTGAATGAAACCCAGCCAGTGGGGCCTATTGAGACAGCATCGAGACAAATGTCAACTTTAACACAAAGAGGCTTAAATGACTGACACAGAAAGGAATAATCTCGGATCTGTTTTCCAGGCTGCTCCCCAGCATAGCTGTGCTGCAGACGGAGACAATTTTCAGTTCCCCAGGGAGATTGTATAGCCAAAAAAAGATACTTGGTGGTGATATGCTATAAGACTAGGTCATGAGAATGGATGTTTGGAATAATGAAGGAATTCATTATAAGCAAACTAAATTAAGAGAGTGTCTTGAGAAACATATGGGGAGGAAATTGTCACTGAAGCCCTGCAAAGTGTAGCTTTATTTCTCGTTGTACTGGGCTCTCCCAAAGGCCTCCATGAAACAGGACAGGGGGTTGTAGGAGTTGTTTTGTGGCAGCTCTCTGAATCAGTTGTCCTTTTGTTTGCAGAGAGGGGAGGCTGTTACGGCTGTTTGCCTCTGATTCTTCTGGAAAAGTAAAAGCAATTAAGGCTCATAAATAATGATATTGAAAATGTAGCCACCTTCTCCCCAGAAGCGACTGAGAAACAAAGTGTCCTAGCTGGCATCTTATCGGGGCACACCTTGCTCAGACATTAGCAGCAAAGTGGGCTGAGGCATGGGTGCTGCACTCATCCACGCCAGGCACCACGAGCATCCCTGCCTGCCCCTGCCCTGCGTTTGTCCATGCCAGGCATCACGAGCATCCTTGCTGCCCCTGTGGCACCTCCCAAAGCAGCCGCTGGTCCAGCTGCGCCTGGCTGCAGGGAGCTTTGATCCCATAGCAGCCTCTCTGGGGGCCGTGCCTGGGGCCTTACTGGAGGTTCCATGCAGGGTGGGTTTCTCCCTGGAGCATCAGAAGGAGCTGAGGAGCTCCCAAGGAGGGCCTGAGGAATCTGAGCTGTGCAGGATTAATGAACCCTAGGTCCGAGGGGTGTCCTCCCCAGGACCTCCATTGCCTGCAGGTCTCACCAAAAAGTGTATTTACCTTTTGCAATTAACTCTGAATTCAAAGCTCTCTGGTAACAGCTGAAAGCCCCAGGAAGGTTCCCAGTACCTGTGTGGCTGGTGGCACCGTGGTGCTTTTGGGTGGCAAATTGCCGAGCAGGGACTCGGGCTCCCAGCAGGGAGAAGGATCCCAGCTTGGGGCCAGGCGTCCCCGCCCCGTGGAAAGATGGGATGCTTCTCGTGCCTTTCGAATTCCTGTGGAGAAGAAACTGCAGGACTGCAGCAAGGAGCTTTCAAACTCAAGAAACAGCAAACGGCTGGAATATAACAGGGTAATATTTAGTAGAAAAAAAATCAGCCTGGAGAAACTCAAGAAGAACAGCTGAATAAGAGGAGAAATTTAGGGGGTTTTGCATGCTTTATTTATATTCATATTTATTCATACACATACATAGGTAACACCTATATGTACATACCTGAGAAGAAATGAAAGCATGTCACAAAGCCAGAATGGTATTTATCCAGAGCAGTGTTTGCTCAGAGCGTGGCACAGGGAAGACAGGAGGATGCTCTGTGTAGCCAGTGCTGGTTAGCCTGGCATCTCTCCTGCGCTAAATAACAGCAAACGTGGTCCCAGATTCAGTTAGTAAAGAATTAAAGGATTGAGATTCAATTCATGCAGAGCATTATGGAAACAGTCCTTTTTTCCGAAGAAATCTGCTTTCATTCTTTGCCTCCCCAGGATCTGTAAGTCAAGGTGACAGAGAGGCACGATGCATTTTGAAAGATGTTTAGCTTAATATTTCAGGAGGTCCCAGCGGTGGGGCATGGCAATGTGTGTAAGAACATGTTAAATGACCAGCCTCAAAGAGTTGGTTAATGGGGGTCTACTGCAGTAGCATCCCTGGCTCTGGAAGAGAGAGCCATAGTTAAAAAAGTATTATCGGTTTTTTGGTTTTTAATTTTTTTTTGTTTTTTCTCAAAAGCCCTTTCAGTTGGAAAGCTGTGGGGCTTGGTCTAGTGAGAACTAAAACCAGATATGTGTGCCATATAAAGTCTACGTATCCTTTTTGTAAAGCGCTGGCACTTTAACTGCCGCTGAGCCGGAGACCTTTGAGGAAGGCTCTGCCTTCTCCTGGGTGGTTTGGGGAGCGGGGCTGGGGGGTGAGACAATGCACTAACCCCAGGTTCTCTGCCTGCGCGTAAAAGGATTTGCCCTCGCGGCTGGCTCTGATGCGGTGTGGAAAAGGAAAGGGACGGGGAAGCTCAGACGAGCTGACAGAGGCAGAAAGAGGGTGTGAAATCCATACTATCTGGTGTGTCTCCTTTGATGTGTCACGCAGAGATTGTGCGGGCGCTCAGATGGGAAGGGGTTAACGCGTTTCTCAGTAACCATTGAAATGGGGGCTGTTATGGTCTATTTAGGCAATGATCTGTTACAATATCAATGGCATTTTCGATGGCAGTGTCTCCTATTCTTCTATTGAAATCACAATAGCTTTGGAAGTTCACGGCCATGGCAGTCTCAGGGACAGGTTTCTGTTCATTTTTCTTTGTTGTGAAGACTTTTTCTTTTTTTTTTTAAAGTAAATTAACTCACACAAATGCGAAAGAAGCATCAAGTGTGTGACCTTTAGACAAAAGCTTCAGAATTGTCATTCTCTCTCCTTAACTTATGCCGCTGCTCTCGGCAATGCCCCGATACAATATATACCCAGCTTGGGCTACCTGGCCACAAATAGCTGAGCAAGGCTGGAGTGACAACGTGAAATCTCCATTTCTATGCTGTTGTCAGCTTCTAACACTGAGAGGAAAAAAGTCAAAGTTGGGGAGAGGTTTTAGCTGTCTGCCTCCCATGCATTTAGATAGAAAGGGAGCCTCCCAGCTCGGCCCCCTCTCTGCTTCTTTAGAAACCAGGAGCTAATGCAGTCCCCAGGACTGTCTGGAGAGGTTACTCGCCCAGCCTTCAGTTTGATGATTGATGACAGTGGAGTAACTAATGACATTTTATTCACCTGTCAAAAAAATTACTTGCCCTGGGCAAGGCAAGGCTAGTACGGCAAGATTTTAACGCTGTTCTTTTGACAAAAATGCAGTTACCCCTTTTCCCCTAAAATATCTCAAAGGGAAAAATGCCATCCTGCCGAGCCCATTGCTCCAGGATGCTGGTGAGGGGAATCTCTCCCACCTACAATGTGCCTTGAACTTTGCATTGGGAGCATGAAACGGGCATTGCGAGCGCAGTCCCAGGGGGTCCTGTTGCCTCTGCCCCTCGCTGCGTACGGCCAAGCAACGATCAGCAGGGCCTCTGCATGTTTTGAAGTATCTTCCCAAAGAAGGCAAAGTACCTTGAGCTCAAGAGAGCCCCCAATAACCACTTCTGCCTTGAATGTTCTGAGTTTGAATCTCCACCACAGACAATTGTCTTGTGTTTTATCCCACTTGGGTGATGTATTTTTACTGTATGCATTTATATTTCTTGATTCCTTGTTATTAATATCATCCCTTTCTTGTCAAGGAGTGAACTAAGCATTACCCGCTTCTGCAGCTGCCTGTTATAGATAGCTCTTCCTAGACCTGATAAACTAAATGTAATTCTTAGTAAACTACATGTAATTCTTAGCAAAACCATTCGTTAACCTGCTTTCTCTTAGGTATAGCTGGCTGTGAAGCTGTGTCCATCTGCACCTGCCAAGATGCCCCATCTGAAAATTTCTCATGGTTCAAAGTGAGTAAAATATGTTGGAAATGAGGCCAGCAACATGAGAGTCACAGGAGCTGTGGAGACTTTTTTCATGTGCATCCTTTATCAGCAGATCGCTCTGCTAGACGTCACTAGTCAGAGAAGAAATGTCCACCAGGGCCCAGCTCTTCCTCCAGCTTCACCGGGCTGCGCACAGACTGGGTGGGATGGGATGGCTACGAGCTGACCACCACCGAGTGCCAGACGAAACAGGGCTTTTCGAGGCGTGCTGGCAACAGCGTGAAGTCGTCCCACTCAGGGTCCTGTTGCGTTTGCCAGGGGACGTTCCCGTGGCAAAGTGCTCCCGGCTGTCTCTTGGCTCATGCTCCTGAGCCTTTAATCATCCATAGCACTGGCAAAATGTTTCCTCGAGGAGACAATTGATAAAGCGGATGCAAAGGGATCTAAATGCTTAGGCAGGCGCAAGCTTTGAAAAGCTGGATTCCCGCAGTACAGCTTAAAGTGCAGACATGTGAAAAATAAACATTTCATCTTAATGCCAGTGAGGGTAGAGCTGTTCAAATGGGATGCAAAGCGCTCTCAGCAGCCAAACTAATCTGAGGTACCATTAAAATTCACAACAAAGAAATCTGCAGTGCAAAAAATGGCTTCTCTTAACCTATTACTGAGCCTGCTGTGTTGGGGTGCTGCTGTGGTCCCCATGGGCAAGATGAGGGTGCCCCCCCACATGCTGAGAGCTGGACCTGGAGGTCCAGAGTGCCTCTGCGCTTGGGCTGGGGGTCTTCTCCTCCGCTCCCTGGGATGACATTTTAAGCTATGCAGGGTAAAGTAGAGATGGAACCTGGTGCTGGTGTGACGAGGTCTCCAAATGAGTTCAGCTTTGATGAGGAAACGGCGTTGTGGTGTTCCTCATCTGCTCGCTGTGAGAGTGAAAGGCAATGCATTTGGCCACCCGCTCAGGCAAGGGCCGCTGCCGGTGCTGCGGTGTGTGCTGTCAGCGTGTGAGGGATGTTGGTGAGCGGTGATGCTTGCCGGGTGCAGGACAGTCCTGCAGGTGACTTGGCAAGGCTGCACTGCTGCAAGAGCTGTGGTTAGAGCAAGAGGTGAAATTGGGGGCTTGGGTGAGGCTTGAATATTATCATTACATTTTTTAGCTTGGATGACTTTTTTTTTTTAATTAGATAACGTGACTGCCTCTTTGAGTTCAGGGTCTGGTTACAAGGACTTTCCTCTATTTCATACCAATAAATTTATCTCGACATTAATCAATGCAAGTTAAAAAAGAAAAGCAAAAAGAGAGACTTGGAGCGTTTGCAATGTGAAGGCTCCAGCATGCTGTAATTTCAGCCCCTTCTCTTCCACCTCCAAAGAGAATACTGAAAAAGAAATGTTGTTTTTGACATCTCCAGTGCAGTTATGGAGATAGAAATGAAACTTATGGAAATGAAAGTTGCTGTGTCTCAGGGACGCCAGCCTTCGAGCACAGAGCCTCCACAGAAAGCGTGCAAGCTCCCTCTCTTGAAAATCTCACTTGACTTTTTAAAATTCTGCCCTGTTGTGATAATTACTGTGTTGCTGTTATTGCCCCCTGTAAAATCACGGTGCTGTGGTTTATTTTTACTGTTTCCATAGGAAATGTTGACATTTCAGCAGAAACTTGAGAACCCAACTGTTTTGCTTCAGAAGAGCAGCCACAACAGTGCAGGCAAGCAGAAGCTTAGATGTGTCCTCCCCTCATTCTGGGAATTCCCATGAGATCTGCTGCTAGGGTGGCTGAAATGGCTCGCTTTGCTTTCCGTAAGTGTGTTTTATCAGCAAGATACATGTATGTATTTTTTCCCCACAGAAGACAGACCCTGCTCGTGGGGTGCGACAGCAGCAGACCTACCTGCGATGCTGTAGCTGCCTTACCGGGTGGGCTGATGGACATCTGAGCACTTCCAGCCCTGACCTCTGAAAGCCCCTTCTAGGTGTGTGCTGGTGGACACCACCAACCTTCTTATGAACGAAAAGCACCGCGGGGTGGACGTTGCCTTCATAATGGCCTTGATATTTTTAAGGCTTTTTCAAAGGAGATGGGATTTCATAACCTCCTTTATAACCTGTGGAAAATGCATGGAGTGAAAACTGAATTACTGAGCAGGTAAGCTGCCGCAGAGCTCTGGGGAGCGTCGCTGCAATACCAGGTTGGTCCCCAGGGCTGCGGCTCTGCCAGCGCAGCTCCCCGAGCTATTACTTCACGTTGCCACTAAGTGGCAGCCAAGTAAAAAATATGGTAGAAGGCCACTTCCCTGAATAAGCCGCTCGTCGGCTGCCAACGCGAGGCACAGAGGCAAAAGGAGCGTTTCGAAGCCCTTGTTCCTGAGCTCGGCAGTGCCCCGCTGCCTACCCCGGGTCAGTCAGCCTCGGGAAGAGGCGGCAATAGCGGAGGCTGTAGGAATACGTAAAGGTTTCTCTTAGGAGAAGCCGAGTGCGCAGATGGGTGCGCTGGGGACTGGATGAACATTTTGGCCAACTTCTGCCTCCTGGTTTGGCCAGAGTGCTATTCCACATCTACAGAAATCAGCCAAAATAGGGTTGGGGCATCATTAAGTAGCATAAAGGTGTGCATGGTTGGAGTAAAAGCAGAGAATCGGGCTGGAGGTGTTCCCTACTCACAGTAACTACAAACGAAGCCATCTGCAAGCAACACTAAGGTTCCCCACGTAGCGAGCCCCTGGGTATCGTTTGGCTCTGATGCATTATTAACCATTTTAATTTTTAAGTGATTTGAAAGATACTCAGGTAAAACCTCCTGAAAGCAAGGCAGAACTAGGTCAGACACAGAGTGCGTTGGCTTTAATTAGCAACCGCACAGATTTTTTAACCTTTTGTGAAATTTGGGGACCTCCAACACCTCCCCTGCTCTGCTCTGGAGCCAAAGCAGAGATGACCTCTTCAGGGAGAAATGGTAATTGGTAGTGCCAGTTATCTGAAACTTTTATCCGAACAGACAAGATCCTGGGCACTGTGCCAAGGTCCTTACGTTTCGAATATTTTAAAATATTTGAAGAAAGTAGCATGCATGGCATAAATTTTAATGTTCAAAGGACTCCTGAGATGACTTTTTTTCCAAGCGTAAAGCAAATAGTAGAAAGGGAAGATAACTATCACAAAGTCATCTGAAAATGCCAAGGGGGTCTATCTCAGCCACCAGCAAAACCTGATGGTGTGAACCTACTGAATTTCAACCAAGACCAGCTCAAATTCAATGTTGCAAACGCTGGTTGTGTATATCGTTTTTCTGACCCACACCTAAATTGTGCTTACAGAGGCAACATCCGTCTCGAAGCCAAGGAGGCAGCCCCCAGCCATCCCCACTGCGTGGGTCCTGGAGACTTCCAGGAGATGCCGCAGCGGAGCTGGCAGCAGTGTGAATGGAAGATATTTGGGATACAGCAGTGCTGCCCGTGCTAGGCCTATGGTGAGCCAGAGCAGCCAGCTCAGATAGATGTGGGGCGGGTTGTGGTCTCCCCTCGGGCAGGATTTCTTAGGTTGGTCCTGAGCATTCCCCCATCTGATGGGATTTCCCCCTTCCCAGAGCATCTTTGTGTGGAAAGTCCCCTGGGGAGGTGGCAAGCACCAGCCATACTCGGCTTTGCCCTGGGATCTGTGCCAATCCAAGCCTTTCTGAGGCTTGTTTTCCCCACACAGGGCTGAACTCGCTCCCTCGGCCATCTCACACACAGCACACTTCCAGTGGGAGGTAACACCTTGCTCTGTACTCGCTGGTGGAGCTTAAACACTCTTTGTGGGATCGATACTCATTCAGCAGGCTCCCTCACACCTTCCTTCCCTTCTCGACACCGCACCTTGTTTTGTTGGTGTAAGTTACAAGCGGGGCCAGGGCTCTGCAAGGGCATTGCCCCTGTATGAGCTAATTACTACAAGCATCCAAAAAGGCGTCAGGCTTTTCAAACTCTACCCAAGCTGCTATTTCCTACTATTTTTTCCAAAGGTCACACCAAGGGACCATGTTTTCAGCTTTGAGCCCATCTGTTTCCAGTGCCACCATTGTTTAACCTTTGGAGGGGCAGGAGGGGAAAAAAATTAACCTTACTTCGAATTCTGACGTTTTTGGAAAAACTAAATAATGCAACACAAAAGCTTGGCTGAATGTGCAAGATGTGCCCAGGCGTGTGAGCCGGGCTCCCCCGGAGGGGTTCGGAAAGCCGTGAGATTTTGTGTGTTGTTTTCTCCAGAAGATGAATGTTTCAGCCCAAACTTGTGCCGCTTCCAGCCCGCCCGGGTGCCGTGGCACTGCCTGCGGGATAGCCTTGGCGTGGATTTAGCCGGGGACTGGGACAGGTTGCAGCTCGTCCAGGCGCAGTTGGTGGTACCCGCTCCCCGAGGGGATGATGCTGATGCCCTAGGGGCTGGCTCGGGGGAGGGTGCCTGGACACGATGAGGTTTGCGCTGCAACAAGCCTAGAGCTCAAAGCGCAGGGCAGCCATAGGAGCATTATCTGTGCTCTGCAGATGGGATGCTGCAGCGTGGCCGGAGCCAAGCACTGGATGCGGGCAGCACGGTGCTGGCAGGGGACTCCTTGCAGTGTGCTGCTGGGGAGCCCAACCTGCCGAGATGCCTTCTGCTGGAGCTGCTTTTTGTCACAAGCTAGCGTGTGCTTTCTTTACAGATCAGCAGGGCCCATTCTGGGTGCTGCTCCTGAGCCTCTCTGCTTTCCTAAGGGCTTTTCCCTCACCTTGGGTCTAAGTTTGCAGCAGCCTTTGCTATTTTTGAGCAGAAACACCGTAGTGCAGACTAATCTGTTTATTTCTGGTTGCTTCTTTTCATGTGCTGATTTAGACATTGAGTTTCCGTTGCGGTTTATCTCAGCCTCCCATCTGGATCCAGCCAGATGCTGGGTATGGTTTCCCCATCAGCGTCACACCATGAAAGAGCAGTGAGATGCAGACAGTGTTAGCCCTGCAGAGAGGACCTGCAGGCACCCAGGGAAGTGCAGAACAAGAGTTGCCTGGGATGTGCATTTGGAGTTGACCACATCCCATTTCTGACCAGTTGTGCACCCAGAATTTAGAGAGGAGAGTGGAGCTGTCTCAGGGTACTTTGTCTCCAGCCTGTGCCATTCCCTCAGTCCCCGTTTCTTTCCTGAACACACTCCGGGAGTGATGTGCCATCCCCCAGCTCTGCTCCTGTACTGTCAGGTTCACTTTGATTTGTTGAATATGTTCGTTTCATTGGAAATCAAATACTTGGCAAATAGCAAATTAGCCTGTGTTTGAGTTTCTGCTTCCACCTGGTGACTCTGTCACCAGTTACAAACTCAAATTATCAAATGCTTTTTCCTTAACTGACATCTCGGTAGAAATTAGATACATACGAGCAGAAAACGCTCTGTTCTAAGGGTGGCACAATATATTTCTGACTGTTTTAACCTTGTCAGTGAAGTACCAAAATGGATTGGCTGTTGGAAAGCCTACAGCACTATTCTTTGTTGCTAAGCACAGAAGGGGAAATTACCTTCCACTCTTAAATCTGCAACTTCTGCCCTTTGCATGATGATGAATAGAAATATTGCAAGATCTTCCTTTAAACTCGGAGGTATGAAGGACCCTTTTTACCAACAGAGGGAGAGACATCTAACTTTAAATGTGTGATTACCCCATTACCTTCAAAGGGAGAGAGCTGTAGGTGGAAGTTAGGCATGTCCTAAGGTTCCGTGCTGAAACGGAGCCTGACAAAAGAAGAAATACGGGGCGCTCAAATTGCTGTTACTGGTGCTGAGGCTTTGCTTTAAGCAGCTGGAAAAGTGAGTTCACACAGGGGCTGGTGCTGAGGTTCCTTTCCAGACACCAGCTCAGGGACGCTTGCCATTAACAGAGAGAAAGTACGCAGGGTTAGATCGTCCCCTGGAAAAATCTGAGGTGTTCTGCTGAAGCTGTTAGGGTCTGCACTAACATATACCCAAGAAGGTCTGGCCTTGAGGGCTTCTAGGGGTCTTTCATGAAAGTACCGCCTAATGGTTGGGTTGTTTGGGTTTTTTTAACCTGCAAAGCATCAGCTTGTCTTTGCACATTCATATTTATTTGCAGTGCACGTCTTGCAGCTAAATGGCACTAAATGTTGTGCTGTAACTTCATGCAATTGGATTGATTTATATGGGGTTGCCGTGGTCTCATTAGGAGCAAGATTTGTTGCTTCTGCTAATATTCAGGGTTAACTTGTGTGTGTGTGTAGAAGATAGTGGGAAAATGCTGATAGGGAAGAATGACTTCTATAAACAGAATCACAGAATCACAGAATGGTCGGGGTTGGAAGGGACCTCTGTGGGTCATCTAGTCCAACCCTCCTGGCGAAGCAGGGTCACCCAGAGCAGGCTGCATGGGACCTTGTCCAGGTGGGTCTTGAATATCTCCAGAGAAGGAAACACAAACATATCAGAGATCTCAGAGAGATCACGTCAGTCGGCACCCATAGCTGATCAGTCACGACGGGCAGAGCATTCCCTTGCTGAGGACAGTCCACATTGCCCCAGCAACACAACGCCTTACACCATACACGTGCTCGGAGGTTTACTGGTGCACTAGGACATGACAGGGTTGAGGAATGGTGAGTATCCATCTGCATCTCATTGTGCTGACAGCACAAGGACAAACAGCTCATGCCTAGCAAATGAGATCTAAGCAAATGTGCCATAGTGCATGCCTGGTCTTCAGCTGATTTCTTACTCCCACAAGAGTACATAAATATGAGTGGTTTGGGTACCACTGGAGTCCCAAGGCCAGTTCTAATCCATCTGAACACTCACTTTGCTCATGTATCCTCACGTTGCAGGATAGGCAATAAGGAGAGGAATGCACAACAGTGTGTTGGCATCTATTGCGGGGAACTACGGCTATGATTTAGGGCAGCGAGTTACTTTGTAATTCACAGCTTTATAACCGGTTCAGCTGACAGAAGTTTACTTCCAGATGCTTTTAATGTGAGGGAAGCTGTTGACCTGCTTGTGCTGCTCCCATATAGCCTTTGGTTTTGCTTTTGCAAGTTTGATTTACAGATTTCCTTTCTCATTAAAAGCAGTGGTGATATTAAGCCCGAGAATCCTTGATGGATTTCAGATTGAATACTGTGAGTCTTGTATTAATGCAGGCTAGCTGCAAATGGAGGAGGAAATCCATTAAGCATGCGGTGCGCATCATAAATATTCCATAACACAAAAGTGTTAATGTAATGATAAGAAAGAAAAAACAAAGGTTCAGGAGTCAGGAAATGCCGAGTGCTGAAAACCCACTCTGAACTTCTGCATTAACAGTTGGTAAAGGCCATGCTGGACTCCGCATCGAGCACTGCAAGCAGTGCACAGGTTTTTGTTTGCTGCTTTTTTTTTTTCAAATTTTTCTAATGAGATTTTGGAATCTTATGCAAGTTTTTAATCAGCCAAGTTTGAGTGAAATAAACAAATTTAACACTGAAAACCAAGTGACTGCAATGTAATCAGTAGTGACGTCAGTGACGCTGTGCCCACTTGCTGACCATGCATTTGTCCTTTGATGTACAGCTGGGCAATTGAAGCTCTTGTTTATCAAATATTAACCCAAAATGGGGCACCGTGCTCTAGAACCACATAAAGTACGTGGGAATCCATGGTGTAACATGGCGAAGTCTGTGCCTCCAGGCCTGCTTCATATGTCTGCACTGAGACAATTACAAAGTATAGGTAATTATGAAAGTTATATTAGAAGTCAATCCAGTGCATCTGCCTTGGAGTCTAAAAACACTGAACCGAGCCTGTGGAGCGTTCAGAGCAAATACAAAGAAATGCAGCGTATCGCCGAGGTGTGGAAGCCTCTCTGCCAGCTACAGAGACAAATGTTATGGCTGGATTTTAATAGGCGCATTCATTACGTGTGCAGCTATGCACGCCGAGGCAAGGACGGAGCAAGCCCGGTCCAGCAAGCGCACACCCACAGAGAGCCTGCGGTACTCGGGCACGTTGGTAAGGCACAGCCTGCAAACCTCCTCCACCACCAGTGCCTACTGCTCCCCGGACTGCCCAGCAGAAGTAATGCCATGTTCTCCACCACCCGCACCGGCTTTTCTGGCTTTTTTTGTCCAGGTGAGGTGTAATGCACTCTTTTCCAGGTTTTTTCCTGCTGTGGGCTACTCTCAGCGAAGAGACTGGCTCCTGCCACTCACCCCCTCCCTCCCTCCTGCATAGTTTTGTAACCTACACCATGGCCTTGCTGCTCCCAGGAGCCCGCTGTTACAGCACTCACTCACCGTTAGCAAAGCATTTGTGGTTATTTCCAAAATCTGTAATGATGGAGGGGGTGAGGAGGTATGACCAAGTCTTTGGCAAGCAGCTCCTGCCTGTCAAGGTGTTTCTCAAGCTGACGAGCACCATACACAGGGGAATTTGGCCAGCACAGATTGAGTGGCTGGCTGCAAGACGCAGAGGTTTTATCAATTTGCTTTCCTAGGTCTGAGCAGGACAAGAGGTGGGCTCTGGGCTGGGGTGTTCAGGTGCCACTCAAGACTTCCCCAGGTTTCCCGGCAGTGATGCTGCTTGGTGGCCAGTAGAGATGTTGCAGGTCCACATCTGGGCTCCAAAATATTAACACGATTCGCCCGGGCTATCCCGGTTGTCTTCAGAGGCCGTGCTAGATCATATGTCTAGACTGACTACCCAGAATTATCTAATGCATTTTGGTTTCCATCTGAAAGCCAGTTTTGCCACTGTTGTTCATTATTTTCATCCGGAAGCAGTGCTCAGCCTGACTGAAGCTTCTTGAAGCCCAAGCCTCTTCAAGACCAAAGCTGTGTTGATTCTCATCAAACAGGACAGCAGGTACTGGAGCTGGGGTGGGGGAGTGGAGAGCATCCTGCCATCCTTCAACGTGCTGCTGTCTGTCCTGGGCCTCTCCGATCACCCAGGCAGGGTGCTGTGTATTTTTCCACGGCAGTGATCTGACCATCGGACTGGAGTAGGGCTTTCTGCAGTATGCACCAGGGAATATTTTCAGTTTGGTTTCAAATCTGAGGTGGTGGCTGGGTGGGTCTTTAGAGCCAGATGATTGAACTGCCATTTCACTTGGCTGAATGGAACTGCTGACACCAGGTTGGCTCGGAGGACACCATGAAAGATCATGTCATGCTATGGCATAGATCACCAGAGACACAAAATCAGCTAGGAGGTCCAACAGCAAGCCAGTGATAACTTAATGCATGGGATCACTTTGATTTTGGTCTAACGGTGGGGTTTTCTGCGGAACAGCTCAGCAGGGGGGTATTTATCAAACTCTAGGGGAATGAGAGTCCTCCTTTTGAGGCTTTCATCAGGGGCGGAGCTGTGCTTGGTTTTCACGTGGGAAAGGCCCCTGGGATGGGGGAGGTGGAGGCAGCTGTGTGTTAAAGCACCTCTCTGGAGGCAGACGCAGTGGGAGAGGAGAGCCCATCCTCAGCGCTCCCTCCCAGCCCACGGAGCTGCAGTCCAGTTTTGTCCCCACACCAGGCTTGGCGGGGGAAACCGAAATACTCCAGAGTCTGCAATCCTCATCGCGTTCTGTAACACTCATCTGTCAAACAAGGTGAATTCTGTCTCTCTGAGTCAATGAGGAAAGTTTTTTCCTGGACTGAATATTCAGAAAAAATCCCCAGGAAGGTATTTTACCCCTGCTCCCTATGCATTAATGGTGCCCTGTAGCCCTGTAGGCTGCCTGTGGTGTGGCGGACTGGTTGTCTTGGCCTGTGTTTGAGCATCACTGGGCACTCTTATGGAGTTGCAGGGAAGTTGGCTGAGGGGCTCGTGTGCTTAGCATCAGGATCTGTTGAAGCATAAATCTGTGTAGAAAAAGAGGGGGGACTGTAGGAGGTGTGGCTGGTTGTAGCCTGATTCTTCCTGGACAGGCTGCCTACATACAGTGATGGATAGTTTTATGGACATTGTCTCACACATATGTAGCAGGCACATGAGGTTTACCCTGACCTTGCAGGCAAGAGACCCTTCGCAGAACATGTCATTGAATTAGGCAGGAGCAAGTGTCCTTTCAGTCACTTACACAGCAGAGATGCCACCTTTTTCCTTTAGTTTTTTTCTCCAATAAATGTTTCTGTCCACAAGGCAAGAAGAAAACCTGTTTTCCCCTGCTTTTCACTTTATTGCCATCGCTTCTGGCTTTTGATGGTGCTCATGCTTGCTGGACTTGGGACTTTCTTGTTTTCCAGTGTCTTGATGCTATTGAGCACCAGGTGATGAAAGACGACCTTTCCCTCGGGGATGCCCAGCCTGGAGCACCGTGTCCTTTGCTGAGGCATGTAAGGCTCGAAGGGCTGTCTCTCGCTTTTGTGCTTGCTGTTGTGTGAGGGGCAGGAGGGCAGATGCTGGGGAACAGCACAGGCCTTGGCTGCGGCAAGGGCAGAGCAGCAGCAGGAGTGAGCTGGTTTATATGACTCTTTGAGCCCTTGCCTGTGAAACCAGCCAGTTTCCGCGGGTTTCTAAGATGTCTTCTTAGACTGTAAAGAAATTCTGTGCAGCGAGACAGAATGGGCAGAAGTCTTGCACTCGTGAGAGAAATGTAGCTTCAGTACAGATCTAACAAGATGCTGTGTGCTGTGATGGATAGATATGGTACACAAAAAGTGACACGTTTCTTTGAAAGTAACCTCAGAAATCCTTGGCTTGTTCTTGGTTTATTGGTATGAAACAAAATAAAAGAAGATAAATCCGTCTATTGCAGAAAGTTTTTGCAACAAAAAAGTAAGGAAGCTTTTGCCACGTATGTTATTTCTACATAACCGACATTTTCTTTCCCAGAAGCTTTTGGTGTCTTGGTCTTCCTTCTATGCACAAATTATGTGTAAGAGATCTCATCAGATGTTGCCTTAAAGTAATTGAGTAGTAGAAGAAGAGCAAGGTCAAAACAAGCAAAAGGCAAAAGTACAAATGGTCTGTTAACTTTGCAGAGTGCAAGCTGCTAATTTGTAGTAGATCACCGTGTGAATTAGCAAAGCAGCAGGAGTGGCAATGCTCCAGTCCAGCTTGCTAAAAGCAAGCCAGTGGCCAGGCTCATCGTATTTTATCTCTTTCTCTGACCCATTTAGATTCCTTCCTCTTAAAGGACGTTTCTCCAAATGACAGTGTTTAACTAACGCAGAATTCCTATGTCTGAAGGACAGTCTGTGATCCAGTCCATTGACTCCTGATTTCATTTAAACTGCAATTCATTATTTTCTTCCTGTGCTCATTCAAGAACCCATTGTTCATTACTCTTTCATCACTCTATGATTGGAACAATTTGTATCTGTCGTTCATACATTGGCCAGATAATGAAATAATCATTTGTGCATCTACACAGTATTTTACATTTATTTTTCACAGTGTAATTCACTTCGTAGGGTCATTTTATCATTCTGGAACAAATTGCCATCTTGTTTAAGCATTTGCTAGTTGGTAACAGTCTGCAACTGCCAATGTCAGGATGCAAGTCTGAATATTGCTGTCCGCAGACAGAACGGCAGTAAAATTATTGCTGATCCGCCAGCTAACAAAACCAGCCCATCTTCTAGGAGGAAGGATTCTGCTGGCCATGGTCTTGATGCAAAGCACACTGTCTTGAAGTCTTTCCCAGGGTTTGGGTCACCGTTTCAGAGAGAGGCATAATAAGGAGGGATAAGTTTACCTTAATAAAAATGAAACTAGATGATAGTGCACCCAGAGCGCAATTATGGCGCTATTCAAATGAGCCTCTATTCTCAAGGAGGTCAGCAAGGTTATGATTTCTAGAGGGGTCAAGAGATTAGGAGAATAAACTAATTATTCTGACATCAAATAGATAAAAAGGTGATTGCTGATTGGTAATTCATTTTTCTTCTGTGAATCTATTTCTGTTCAATTAATTAAAATGACACATATGTTATACTCTCCAAATATCACTCACATTATTATGTAAAGGTTGAGTTAGTCATTATGTTGGAAAAGGTCAGGGCTTGAATGTAATGCTGGAGGGAGATACTGTCTTCCATTCACTCGTCATAATTACCATCCAGTTCCTGTCCTACCCACTGATGGGATCTCAACTATGGTTTTCAATGCACTTACCACACAAAGTGTTTCAGGCCTCCCTCCAAGAGCTTCTCAAGCAAAGGCAGGATTAAGTCAAATAATACAGTCTTTAAACCCATTGCTTTGACATAGTGGCAGGATGTGCAATTCTTCTGTCTTTTACCTATCTCAAGGTATCACCAGGGGCCTCTAGGAGAGATGAAGACCCTTTGTGTTGGACACTTGACATGAACAGCTCTAGGAGATGCTTGGTCAGCTGAGGTGTGGATGCACAGAACAGGTCAGTGGTAGAAGAAAAGCAGGTACATGGAGTAGTGGGTGACTGTGAGGGTGACTCTGCTTCAGTCTCAGACCCATTGACCTTAACACCTTACCTGATTGGCCCTGTGCTCCTATGCAGCTCTGATGCATGCAAGTACAGATGCATTTGATGGTACTGAAGCTTAGAAATGTCGCTTTAGTCATCCCTTCAGCTCCACAGGGCAATAGAAGAGCAGAGATTATTTTTGCTAGTGGTCAGCAGATGAGTGTCAGTGACGACTGAACCCTAAAAATGAGCCATTCTGAATGTTAAACCTGGAGTATTTCCGTACACTGATGATTGGGCTTGGAAATGACCTTGAAATAGCCAGAAACATTTGCACATGGCCATCTCTACCAATGCAGACAGAAGAGAAGAAAGGAATGTCAGCAACGGTGGGTTTGGTGCGAGTATGGACAAGCCATGGGGATTGGTGTTCCCACCTTGTCCTGTGAATGACTCCCCATTTCAAGTTCCTTGCAAAGGTGATGTTCTTGGTGCATCTGCTATACGGGTGTGTGGGGATTGGTCTTCAGGGCCATCACTAAAGGACACTCCTCTGTTCACAGGCACTTCCTCCAGGGAACACTAAATCTTCTAAAGATGGAGAAGGCCAAATGGATATTTACTGGCCTCATAAAACAGCCACAAAATATTCCAGGTTACTATCAAGTAAAGAGTTTAAACATTTGCTTATGCTTCTTGGAACAGGAATGACTGAGGGGACACATGTCGTCACACAGGTTGCCAGAGTCTGTAAACAAAAATCTGTGGTCACATTTGTAATTTTAATGCCTTATGTGAGACATTTTACACTTATTTTAATGGCCTAGAAATACTTTTTTTGTAAATATATTAATTCTTCTTAGCTACGCTCCATTAACTGGTGTTTAGTTAACGTGCATGTAGGCTGTGTCAGCCATTTTAACAGAACAAGAAGGGGAAGAAATGCTATGAGAGGTGAGCTGGCATCAGATTTATCCGGAGAGAGAAAATATCAGCAGAAACAAACTGTCGCAGGATGTTAAAAAATCACCTGCTTCTTAGAGAAGATACAATTGGGTAACGATCCATGGAAACATGAACATTTAAGATTGCATATCTTCGATTCAAATTTATGACCAGCTGTCAGAGCGCTGGTGCCCCTCACTCCACGAGAGGGATTGCTCTTTGCCAAAGCGTAATGAGCAGATTATGGGTGGTGCTAGAAAAAGTATGGGACTCTTTGAGAAATTGCAGCGCATCGTATTAACTTCTTTCTGACGTTAGCAATTTCCCATCATATTGTATTACCAATCACTGTCACTAATATACCATGAAATTCAGATGTATAATGTAGTGTACAACTCAACCTCTCATTTCAAAGGTTTGTTACCCGTAATCCTGCATGAGTCATTAGCAATGTCACTGAACAGAGTAAAACTCATTCACTTCTTACAGTGTTTCCCCTGCTGGCAAATAACTCACGTATTCCACGTGGGCACAATGCCTAATTCTCCAGAGAGCTTTGATTGCGGCATTGTGAAATGCATGCCTCTCTAATGGGCAATCACGTCTACACACAGCCCTTGACTATCCCCAGTCTAGTGTGCCCGACGGATGGCTGAACAGCTGGGTACTCTGATAAAGCATCTATTTTCTTTTCTTTACATTAGTTATCTATTGAAATGTTGTTTGCGGTGTTTTAAAGGCAATATCATTCTAAAAGGTGAAAACACACCCACCGAAAATGGAAAAAACTTAAACGTAGGGTTAAAATTTGGGAAGGAACTTAGATATTTTTAGGACTCAGTCTCACTTGCAAAAGTCACTTCAAGGCTTGTGGCTGGTGCTTGGGGATGAAGGTAAGCACCCAGGTCCCTCAGGAGCCAGCAGCAGGGGCAGGAGTGAGGCGCACTGGTATCCATCTGGAAATGAGTCATGGGCGAAACCCAGCTGTTGCTGGACATGCTCTTTTAGTCTTAAGTGCAAGGAGAAGCTCTCAAGGCAGGCTCAGCAGAAGGTTTCATAAGGAAAGGGACTGTCTGTTCCTTCAAGAGGAAAAAAGATGGCTTTAGAGAGCCTTGGTCTACCTGCTCGTTTGCGGTGTTCCACAAATAGCTTTACTGAACTTCACCATGGTGATGTTGGGCCAGTTCTTCCATCTGGGGAGGCCATCTTGAACCGTGACACTGTGGCCTAGAGTGACATGCCCACGCATTTGCAGTTTTGTAGGTGAACCATCTGCCCTGCAAGCAGAAAGACGGGCTACAGGACAGGGCTGTGTTTGACTCTGAGCTCTGGATAACCATTTTGAGAGCATAGATTTGCAGTAAATTTTCATTTAGCTTCTAATTCCTCCTTTTGCTCATGTGAAAGTTAAATGGGATGGTGTCAAGCGCCTTCCTGAGCCAAGATGTATCACATCTACCGCTCCCCTTTGCCTCCATGCTAATTATCCTGACAAATTGGTTTGCCGTGATTTGCTTGGGAAATCTGTTCCTTGTTTCCCACCTTCTTACTCTCAGACTACGCACGTAGTGTTCAGTTGTTTTACCTGGTGTTTTTGCAGGTGACAGTTTGTCCGGCAGGTCTGTGTCTCCCAAGGTGCCTCCTGCACGGCCATGGGGCATCGTTCTCCATGGAAACCCAGTGAGTTTGTGCCTCTGGGGGAACTTGAGAGCCTGCACCTCTAGCAACAGAAAAGGTGAGTATGGTAATGGCACACTGTGCTGGTAGGTTAGACCTGGTGGCAGCCACTCATGGAGGAGACTGTGGATATGCCTGTGTCTGCTGAATGTCTAGGTTGTGCTTCCTTCTGGTTCACCCTATTTCATGGCTTACATATGATATCTGGAAATGCCACACTCTTCCCGATTCCTGGATTAGAAATACACTAATAGATTGCCTGTTTATACAGTTTCTTGTTTAAATTAAATAATTCTTTTTGGATATTTTATTTTTAGTCCTTAATGTATGCTTTTCTCTTTTTTTCACCATTCTTTCATCAAGTCCAAGATCAGGTCAAGAGCTTTACGGCCAGTAGGTCATTCTGTTCATGAGAGCGTTCTGACAGGTTGACACTGCAGTGTAATTGAGGCATTTAGAGAAAAAAAAAAATACACATTTAAAATAGCAGGTGAAGTACATGGCAGGCTGAGTAGCAAGGTTGCAGTGGGTCTGTAAGATCACCTACCAAGGCATGGCTGTATCTTCTTAATTTTGCCCCACCTGGGCTGTGTGGAAGTGACGTTGTAGCGTTACTCCCAGCTCACACAGCCCACGAAGCTGCAGCTGTGAACGCTGAAGACGGTGAGGTTCATTGTCGATTCTCCCAGCAATAGTGTGACAGGCCCAGTGGTTCCTGCATCGTCAATTCAAGTACTTAGCCTGCCATTCCCAATTTATTTCATGAAGTGTCTGCGGTCTCCACATTTACTAATGTCACGATGGTGATGTATCTATTCTTGTCTCTGAAAGGATGCAAAAAGAAGGACATTAGAGCCAGTGCAGCTCTGTTAAATACCTTGTTGTCAGGGCATATCAGAAATGCAATCTGTTTTTGAAACACAACATGCTAAAAATTATACTTCATGGAGTACATGATTATTAGGAGTGATGCTTGTGACGATAACATACGTGGCATTTTAGCTGTTCCTCTATATGATCCGGCTGAGTGATGGTTTATGACCTGATTGGCATGCCAATATTTTTGCCTATATAAATAAGCAGACAGCTATATTCAAACTGCAATTAAAAATGAGATCCAAGCTGTTACCGGTTTAAATCAGGCTAAAGACATACCAGTCTGGGAATGATAAACCATCAGTGACACTATCAGTATCTTACAGTAAATTAACTTTTGCAGCCTGGCCTGGGCTGAGTGTCACAGCGCAGAAATGTGTCATTTGGCAGAGGCTGTGATCCCGCATCTGGGTGCCGCGTGATACAGACAGCTAGTCAGAAAGTTTCAGCAAAACAATTTCTCAACAGAAAATATTACTTTAGCCAGCCCAAAACGTTTGGCAGAGGATACTAGCTCCAGGAAAGCACACAGGTTATGGCATTCACCAGTGATGACTTTATTAGCCAAACCTTATTTCCTGAAGCCCTGGGTGAGTGCTCAGACTTGTGGGACCCAGGTTGTGCTGGCTGGCTCTCTCTCCATCACCAGTTCATCGGGATTCAATTTTGACACTTTTGAAGTTTCAGATCTATTTCTGGCTGCCTCTACCAGTGTACCCATGCTTGGTGTTTAAATGGCAGGAGGAATAGCAAGGAAGCCTTTACTTCAAATCCCAGTTCAGCTCAGCACTTCTGTAAATTTGAGAATTTGCATAAAAACACGAAGTCTCTACTGCGGTTGCTAAATTGGGCTTCAGGAGAAAATGATTTTAAAAAGCCTCGTGAGTGGAATGGAGGGATGTCTACATGCCTACATACATCTCACATTTTGGCATAATTTTCAGATCTAAAGCCCAGAGTGTCTCCAAGCTGTTCAGGTAAGCCAGATGTTTAAAGGCTCGTCCAAATGCAGCTGCTGAGCTATGAGACAGTAAAACTTCAACCACACCTAATTTTTGGTCATTCATATTTATTATGAGTCGCATTGGGGTCCAAGTCTCTTTCTGCCCTCCAGTGATTTTTTCTGCCTGTTAGAAAGTGTCACTGGGGCTGGTAGATACGTGTGAGACCCCAAGGCTGGGCTTTCTTCAGAGTTTGACAGCTAGCAAGGCATGTGGTGCCTTGGCTGGGTGCAAGCGGTGTTTGCAGAAGAGAGGGAACTTAGCTGCAGCTCGAGACCTTGCCAGCTCTTCTTCCTCTCACAACACGTTTTTCAACTGCGGCACTCCTTGCTGCGGGAGGCTGTGGTTGCAAAAAAGCTTAAATGGTGCAAAAAATAATTAGATGAGTTCATGGCAGAGTGATGCAGCAAGGGCTATTACACACCAGGAGGCCGCCTCCGGCTCGGAAAGTCTCTAAACCCAGATTACTGGGGCCCATCACAACACCCCAGGCAATTATCACTGCGTGTTTGTCCTGTTCCTAATCTTTTCTGTAGGCATCTTGGTGTTAGAGACCGGCAGCGGGGCTAGAGGGGCTTGTGATCTGAGCCAGCCCGGCCATCCTCATAAAGCAGAAGGACATGACTTGTTTTCATCTCTGTTTTAGACAGCACTTGAAGATGTGCCATCCGTACGATCACTTTGGTAAGTGATGTGAGCTCTCGGTGTCTCTGAGAGCTGTTTCAGTTACAAAGAGCCTCAGCTCTCTGTTAGGTGACAGGCCTGAGGAGGCTGGCAGTCACTGCTGTGTCGTGTTAGAGAACATCATGTCTGTGCTGGGTTCTGCTTGGTTCAAGTAAGTAAGGAGGAGGGAGAAGCAAAAAAAAAAGATATTAAAAAAGCAGAGGGTGACTTGGCAATTCCAGTGTCAGGAGGAGCTGATCCCAGCAGTTCAACGTAATTACTGAAAGCAGAGAAAATCCAGGAGATTTCACTGGAACTGAGCAAGAGCTTGACAGCTGGCAAATGCTAATGTAAGTAGGCAACCGGGAGCGAGGGGTGGAGGGAGGGTGGTGTCATTTAGCATCGCTTATAGAAGCGTCGTTTATGTCTGAAAAGAGCCCGTAGAAAACGTGCCCCTTTTTGCTCAGCCTCCCTCCTCTGTCAGGCATGTCAGAGGTGGGCATTGCTGCGCTTGCAGGGTCTCGTCTCATGCAAAGCATCTCCAGGGCAGCCGTGGTTCGCCCAGCCCTGTCTGGAGTGTCAGCACAGAGGTGCTTACTGTGCAGCTGGAGCAGCCTCCTGCTTTTGCTGAATGCCTGGTTTCTGCCGTGGGGATGAGGAGGAGAAACCATGGCTGATACAGGGCTGGCACAGGACAGAGCTGGGTGTCCGGCCTCAACACACCAGCATGTTTTTCCTCACATGAATCTCTGCTCAAATAGCCTGTTTCTTCCAGTGGACTAAAGGCTGGTAACATCGGTGTGTACTGCTGTGCTTTTTCTGCTGGAAAGTTTCCCTGTTTTCTCACCAGTCACTGGGTTCTCTGGATGCTCAGCATTCAATTTCATTTCTGTCTTACTGCCTTTCCGTGTTTCTGGCAGGACTTTGTCACCAAACAAGGCCAAATCCTTTTTGGATAACAGCAAAAGTGGCCACTTGCGTTGTATTAGAGGTGAATTTCTTGTATGAACATCAAACCCAAAGCAATATTCTTGCAGCAGCGAGTCAGCGCCAAGCACCCATGCTGTGCTGCAGACAAAATCTACCCCAGCTTGGTCCAAGACTGCATCAGGGCAGAGCGCACAGTATTTAGGCTCTCAGTACACCAGCAATAACCTCCTCTGCACCTAGCAACATTTTGCTGGGTATTATCCCTTCCATACAATTAACTATTTACCATTTGACAGCTCAGAAAAGCTTTATTGTGCTCCAGCAATGGTGTGTGAGCCCATGGCACAACCTAATGCTCCGAAAACACTCCCTGGCCTCCACTTCCAGCAGCCTTGTCCAGCGTGTGAAATAAAAAGCTGAAGTGATGGGACCATGTTCACATTCTAACATCAAAAATGGGTTTTTTTCTGAATCTAAATAATAGTTTTGTTGTCTCAAGGTAAGTATTTTTGGTCTTGGAGCTCTTGCTTTGATATTTTCTCTCACAAACACCTGACCACGTTAAATATCCATACTGGACACTGTGCCTTCCTAAAGGAAAAAAAAAAAAAATCAGCATGCGACATATGAAGGCTGTAGCTGCAAACCACAGTCCTTTCTCATTTCCTGAATGGCATCGTGCTCTTCAGAGTTTCAGAGGTATCGTTTCCTGTCGTAGACCGTATGTAGCATGGGATACACTCCAGTAATTCTCCATAGGGGCTTAATATCGAACAGTTCAATGTGATGTTAAAGAATCAGACTTACAGGAAAGTGTTTTGCTTTGTTGACTGTGTTAATAATAAGGTTCTGCAGGAAGATAACATCTGGGTTTCCGTAATCCAGCCTGCTCTTGTGCAGGTTATTTCTGGTCTCCTGTGAAATGCTTAGTCTTAAGGTTCTTACTAATGACTTGTGTTTGGATGTTTTTGCAGGCATCCCTGAAGCGACACCTTACTGATGATAGGCTTCAGGAGCTTGTGGGTGTGTTAATTTGAATTAATTACAGTATATTTGACTTGCCTTTGCTATAAAATTGACTTGCCTAATTTGCCCAGTAGAAGCTGTCACTATTAAATCCAGAAGGTTTATGAGGATAAAGAACTTGGGATTCTGGTGACCCTCCTGAACACTTAATCAGCACAGAGCTGAAATCAGTCAAACACAAGGTCCCATGCCTGTATTTAGGGTTGATGGACATCCATGAATCCAGGTGCATCCAAAACCCAAACATTTTATAATTTTATATTATTCTAATTCACAAGGTGCAGGGGAGTCCCCAGTCTCCTGGGGAACTGCATTAACTACGAATTTTCACTTTGTGTTTCCAGAACCAGCAATAGGTGGTCCTGGTAGGGGAGAAAAAGATGCAGACAATTATTCTCACTTTGCTAAGTGAGAGCCATGATGAGGACAACTTCATTAACCAGCGTGACTGCTCCCTGGGGCTGGGGCGGCAGCTGGAGACCCCAGCTCTGGCAGACCCTCGGGGCACCCGGTGATCACATGGCAAAGGACCGCTGCCAGCTGCTCTGGTAAATTAAAAGGTAACAGCAGTTCCTACAAGACTTCTCAGCTTTTGGGATATCAGTTTTTTGGAGTGGGGGGAAGAGGCTTGGGCTGAGCCCTGCAGCTCAGAGACAGTGGGCCACGCGTGTTCCCTGGACTGGGAATACTGGTATGCAGCTGTGGGGCTGGCAGGGGCCCTGCCTATGGTTGCTCAAGGAACTGCTTAATCAAAGGCGTTGCTAAGGATTATTTCGTACCTGGGGTGTTGATGTTTCCTTAAGGAAAACATTGCTGTATCGAATTAACAGCGCTGAGCCAGCAGCCTCTCTGTGTCTCTAAAATCTAATAACTAGTGGGGATGGTATGCAGTGTTCATGTGAGGAACACAGTCAAATGTGGAACAGCAAACCTCCTCCCCAAACCGCCATAAGGAAACAGATTTTTAAAACAAGAGAGGGAGAAAGCCATGGGCCCTGTGGTTAGGGATTTACCTGGGTGGTCCGGAGAGGTCAGACCCAGGGTCCCGGGTGCCCTCCCTGGGCTGTGCTGGCAGGGCTGTGCCCCTTTGTATTGGAACCCTCACCCAGATCTCATGCATTGCCCTGGAAAGTTTCCACTTCCCACACCCCCTACACCCCCCCTCTTTTTTTATCTTCTGTGAGGAATGAGGGGACTAGGAAAGAGAGATGAAGTTTTGTCAGTAGTTTCTGAATGAGCTTTGATGTGAGGCGTTTTGCCTTTCGGTGAGAATGGGAGAATTCTATACTGCCCTGCGGAGCCAGACTCCAATCTCCTGTCCAACACACGGTGGCTAATTTGTCTTTTTCTATTGTTAATATCAAGACACTTTACACCCAGATTAACTCTGCTGGTAATTTGACTTCGTTGGTGCCTGGAACACCGCACTATGTAAGCTGCATTTTTATAGCTAATATGGGGAAGAATACTTTTGTTCTTTTGCATGTGCCTCTCTTGGGCTTTGTCTTCATTAGCCTCCGAGCATGTCGAAGACGGTGAAAAGATCTGCTCCCGTTCATGAGCAAAGCCAGCAGAGTTTCAAGCAGGCCATGCCACAGTTTTGAGAGGAGGCTGCTTTCTTGTTCAGACTTCAGTGCTGTTTGATTAATAAAATGTGTTAATTTGCATCCAGTTGGAAATTAAATAACAGCTCTGCTGGGAGGCACAAACTGCAGCAGTTCTTTTCAGAATAGGTAAGAGCAGGTTTGGGGATTCTCTACTGTGTAGAAGATCCAGGGGGCTGACATGTGATGTGTTGCTCAACAAACACTCGTGGGTCGCTGGTGCAACCTTCTCACCTTCAAAGCGATTAAGCGATACAGGTGGCAGGGACAGTGTGTAGCAGAGGTGGAGCAATCTGCACTGCAGAGCAAAGCTGGAAACAGTTTCTTAAATTCTCAGGCTCTTTTGCATACGGTAAGAAAACGAAGGTAAGAACAAGATAACCTGTAAATGGGTTAATTAGAATAACTTAAGCATTGTTTAAGCTATGTTTTCCATAATAATCTGTGTGGTTCAGCCAATGTAGAATTGAAGAATTTGGCTGCATCGTGTTTTATCCAATTATGGATCAGCATGGAATTTAAGGATAAAATGGGGAAATAGAAACAAGACAAAATTTTGCAGATAAGTTCACAAAGTTGAAATGATGGAATGACAAAACTCAGGACGGATGAGACGTGATGAATGGGAAGAGCAGTCCAAGCGACCTCACTGAGCAGACTGCGTGCCGGAGGAAGCGAGCTTGCCACGGCAGCGCTGAGCTCCCGCTCCTCCGTGGCAGGGAGGATGCGGACCTGGAAGGCTGTCCAGGGATAACTTTGCAGGAAGCTATTCAAAGTGGTATTCCTTCCCTGACTCTTGCTGTGCCAGGGATTACCAATTAGTAATGATTTTGTGGTTAGAGTAATTCCATCTTTCGTTTGTTGTATTTATTGCGTAGGGCATTAGCACACCAAGTAATGAGCCTGGAGCAGCTGACTGATTCGGCTGCGGGTTTGCTCAGATGATGAAGCTGGTTGGTGATCAGTTATGGTTTTGTTGTTCAGGAGAATGCTAGTTTCTAGGAGCATTAATTTCTGTGTGTGTAGTTACATTGGAAAGCAATATGCTCCGAGGTTATTTTATTCTAACTAGCTCTAGAAGTCTCAGTATTGGAAAAAGGATATTTCAAAGTTATGATTCCTATGGTAATTTACATTAATTTTAGTCATATTATTCTTCCTTTCATGAAGCACCTTTCTGATGCTCATAAACCATGGAAGTTGGTATCGTCTACTCTGTCTACAAGTTTACATGAGAAGCTGTTGGATGCAGAATTTACCTGTTTCTCTGGGAGATTTAATACCTGACTTTGTTTCGACATGAAGAACATTTTCCATGGCTTTGTGCATAGGTACGATCCATCCCCTGCTCTGGGCGTCCTTCACACCTGTCAGAAATGCACATAAAAATCAGACATCAGTTATCTCAAGATCAAATCAAATAACCCCCAACCACATGAATACAATTAAGATAAATGTACTCACAAAACCCCCAGTGGATTCCACCCAGCCCTGCCAACCTCCCAGCTTACAATTAGAGTGGAAGGGGTAGATTTTTGCCTATAGTTTGTGCCTTTTCTGTAAAATTACTGGTTTTTTTCCTTTCTCTTTTT
>Ga0181612_175070_pt1 | contig 35218 bp, 19 predicted proteins | sample HoacroProtozoa21_FD_119630 | JGI IMG/M metagenome (GOLD analysis project Ga0181612, IMG submission 119630) | Hoatzin crop microbial communities from Cojedes, Venezuel. Combined Assembly of Gp0051906, Gp0051904, Gp0051908 | reverse complement strand
GACCATAGAACATCCCAGGTTAGAAGGGACCTTAAAAGATCATCTGGTCCAACCTGTCATGGGAAGGGAAGCCTAGATGGGATGATCTAGCAACCTGTCCAATTGCATCTTGAAAACCTCCAGCAATGGGGACTCTGCCATGTCGCTGGGGAGGTTGTTCCAGTGAACGGTTGTTGTCACTGCAACAAAATTCTTTCTTATGTTGAAATGAAACTTCTGGTACAACCCGTACCCATTGCCCCTTGTCTTCTCCATGTGGCTCCTTGTGAAGAGAGAGCCACCGTCCTCCTTGTAGCCACACTTTAAGTACTGCAATATTGTGATGAGGTTCCTCCTGAACCTTCACATCTCCAGGAAGAAGAGACCTAGACCTTGAAATAAAGTGAGAGTTAGTCTTCAGGATGGAGTCGTTTCTCCTTTCGCCATCCGGCTGCTGCGTAGCCGTGAGGCTCTTCCACCAGATTGCCTCTGCTGATGGCTCTTTTATAAGTAGTGATAGCTCATGTGGGATTTCGGCCCCAAAAAGCCAGGATATTAAAATGCAAAAGGTCTGGGGCACAAGGGAAGACACGAATGCGAGCGCAGAGGTGATAACGGCTCTTTTGACTTCAACAGGACCAAGGCACGTGTCTCTTATGCAACCAGATCCCTTCGGCAGGGACTGAAAAAAAGCAAAACATTTGCTTGCTGGGGAGTGGAAAGATGTGGTTTCCATTTCTGGCAGGACTACAGGCTGCCCTCGTGTCTTGGAGCAGCTCCGATTCTGGACGGTTGCTCTTCGCTTTTGGTTCAGATGAGTTTTGCTGCCTGCGCGGGTGGATGTAACACCGTGTCCGATGTGGTGGCAGTTGTGTCCTGGGAAACTCTTCCCTCTGCTGACAAGGGATGATCACACTCCTCTTCCAGTAGACTTGTCCATGAGGCCAGAGCGTTTGGGGTGTCTCAAGTTCTCAAGTTTCCTGCAGGTCAAAGTAATTTGGGGCAAATCCCTGTTCGTGGATGCTCAGAGTGGTGCTGCGTCAGTTCAGAAGAGGGAAAAGAGAAAAATAGAAAGCCAGATGTTGCATGGAGTTGGTGGATTCAGGAATTTTCACCAGTCCTGCAATGACACTTGACCTGCATCTGCTTGGCTTGAGGAGGGGAGGAGAGGTCCTTGGGGCCAAGAGGATCCCATGTCCAGAGTCATCCCTGCAATGTCATCCTGACTTCTCTGAGATAGGACGTGTCTTTTTTGCGTTGGTTGATTTTCACCTTTAAAAACATGGATCTCCCTTTCCTGCCATCGTCTTTATCTCTGGCCACCATGGATCACCTGCCAGGTTTGTGCAGAGCCCGCTGTGCCGCTGGTGCCAGCGTGCATATGCTGGTGCTTTCTCTGATCTTGTTCCAGGGGCGCTGGCAGAGCTTGCAGTCTGTGTTTTGAATCCGTTCAGATCGATGTTACGTCATTTCTGGCTTGGCTGAAAGAATTTTATCCAGATTCATGTCATCTTGTGTCAGACAGAACATACTGTCCCGCTTTGCTTTGCCACCAGCGTGCGATTGAGTTGCGACCATCCTTTCCCTGTGCTTGATGTGAGGGCCCAAAAACTGTGCCTTTGCTTTGGAATAAACCACATTTTTGAAGAGTTTGAGGTGGTGATATGGCAAGAGGGATGAAAAGGAAGTTTTTTTCGAGCTGGAACTGAGGGAAATGAGGTTGTGGTGAGGTGAGTGTTGGTCTCTGTTCCCAAGTAACCAGTGATCGGATGAAAGGCAATGGCCTCAAGTTGCACCAGGGGAGGTGTAGACTGGATGTTAGGAAAAATTTCTTCACCAAAAAGGTTATCGAGCACTGGAACAGTCTGCCCGGGGAAGTGGTAGAGTCACTATCCCTGGAGGTATATGAAAGAAGTGTAGATGTGGCACTTAGGGACATGGTTTATGGGTGGACTTGGCAGCGTTAGGTTTATGGTTGGACTTGATGATCTTAAAGATCTTTTCCAACCTAAAAAATTCTATGATTCTGTGTATTTTGATTGGATTTTAGGGTATATATTTAAAAATACAGCTTTGTGGATTTTGGCTTTTTTTCTGTTTTTTTTTTACCTGGCAGATGTTGTGATTCTGATCTTTCATCTTGAAGGAGAACCGTAAAAGTGGTAAAGAGGATCCTTTTGGACGCAGTATTGTAAGGTGTTGATATGTTATGTACTTGGAAGACGTGACACGGGGGAGGGAAAGGAGGAAAACATGACCTCTTGTTTTTGGATGGTGTTGTTGACTTTCTATAAATCACTGTTTTCTTCAAGTTGTAGTTTAACCTGGCAGCTGGCAACTCAGCACTGCACAGCCACTCGCTCACCCCTCCGCTCACCACCAGTGGGATGGGGAGGAGAAAGGGACAAAAGGGGAAACTCGTGGGTTGAGATAAAGACAGTTTAATCGGGCAAATAAAGTAAATACTACTACTAATGATAATAATACATATGCAAAAGAAGCTATATACAGTACAGTTTTTCTCATCACCCCATGACCAGTGTGCAGTCAGTGTCCAAGCAGTGATCGTGGAACCTCAAAATCACAAATTTTGTGAAATTCCCAAAAAAGTTCAAACATCCGGACATGAGAGGATTCGAACTCACAGAAAAGAGAAGAGCAGGGAAGCTTCCTGCCCCCGGCCAACCCCCATTCATAAACTCAGCCTGATGCCCATGGTATGGAATATTGCCATCGGGCAGCCTGGGCTGGCTGCCTGGCTGTACTCCCTCCCAGCTCCTGCTCGTTGGCTGAATGTGCGAAACTGGAAAAAAATCCTTGATTTCATAGCAACAGCTAAAAGCATCAGTGTTATCAACATTCTTCTCGTACTAAATCCAAAACGCAGCAGCTACTAGAAGGAAAATGAACTATATCCCAGCTGAAACCAGGACAAAATACAAAGGAGTTAGGTTTGTTTATATCTTATGAAGTAACATTTATTTCACCAAATTTGATCAAAGGTTTAGTTGTTGCAGAATCAATAATAATTCTCTTCTCTTAAGGAAAACTCTGTAATTTATGAATGTACCTTGCATTGTATTTTAACTACTTGTAATATACCATTTGTGAGATTACACAAATTGACTAGAAGATGCACGCAAAATCCAATAATACATTTTCCATGTCAAGGTTCAGTGAAATATGTAACATAATTACCATAAACAATGAAAATTAGTCTCTTAAACCTGTGAACTAGAAGGCGTGGAAATAATTTTGTAATATATATTCTCATTGGTTTTGTCGAGACTGTTCTTGGGCACCTCCAAAATTCCTTTACAGTCTTATGTACTCTAATCTCTGCATTTTTATGTGGAAAAAATGTACTGGTAAATTTGTATTTAACCTGAGGAGGCAATGTGCATTTTTGAACATGCATTTTAGATAGTGGCTGTCTCCTCACTGTAGCCTTGTTCTTGGGTAGCTTCCAATTAGTAAGTGCAGCCTTGATGAATTACACCTAGGGAGACAAGTATTTCAGCAGATTGTAGAGGTGCTGCGTCAGTTCTGCCCCGTGACATGAAGGGAGAATTACAAACTTTTGGAGGAAAGTTTGTCACCTTTGATGCGCTTGTGAGATGGAAGGCTGTTGCTAACACAGTTGCTGTTCTTGCTGGTTTGAACTTTCTCTGGATTCTGCCCCATCTTTGGAGCCCATAAAACTACACTTTGTGCTTTGGGTGTAGTGTTACGGTAGAGTACTGCTTCGGGTATTTTGGCTCAAAAAAAAGGCATTTTAGAATAGCCTTTCCCTTAGCCTAATTTCCTGAAGTTGGTCCCGTTGCAGGGGGTTCATTTCAACGCAGGTCTGTAGGTGCCAGATCCTGCTGCTTCTCCCAGGCAGGTCGAGGCAGGGAGAGCTCGTGGAAGCCTATAGCCACGATTTTAGCTCCTTTTTTTGGGGTTGGTGGAAAGCATACCTTTCTGCTGGTCACAGCTGGGTTCTGGATGAGGCTGAAGAAGCGAGCGTGGGCAGCTACCGTCCTTTGCACAGGGATGTCTGCCTCCTGGCGCTTTGTTCTCCTGCCCTTGCTGCTGGGGTCTGTGGCTGTGACGGGGAGGGGCATCTCTCACCCGTGCGCAGGAGAAGGCACAGATTGTGGCGCCGGGGCCATGGTGGGAAAGCCCCAGCAGCTCCGCAGAAGTGGGTTGTTACTGCCCGTAGCCATGCTTGGCTCCTGCTGTGTTTCTTACCTGAAGCTTTTTCTTTGTAATCAACATAGTAATAAACTGTGCTGCTATCCTGCCTCCATGCCAATCTCTTGTTTATGCCTGTGGAAGCAATAAGGAGAATAATTAATTATAAGATGGGAGTGTTCTGAAAGGTCATGTGGCAGCAGGCTGTCATGCTCTTCCAGTGATCCCCCAGCCCGGTGTCAGAAAGCTGGGCGTCCTGCAAGAGCAGTATTTTTCTGAAGAGTGATCAAAGGTTGCTTCATTGGCCAAAGCCATCTAGACAGATGGGAAAATGACTTGCATGGAGTTACTGGGATCAGCAACTTGACTGCAGCGAGATGTCCTTACAATACACTGGAAGTCGTGAGTTACATTTTGTTTGCTGAGATCATTAGGTGTGCAGGGCAGGCACCGTGAATTGTACGGTGTTGAAGAATACATGGCACAGCAGTTACGTTGCTGGAAAGCATTTGTATGTGTAAGTTTGAATTGTAGACCCACCCCCACCCCCCCTGCTTATTAAAGTTTGGGGAGTTGTGCTTTGGAGACTAATGAATTTTTGATGCTCCAAAACATTATCTGCAAGGAGCAGGTGAGGGATCTCCTGACCCCCTGTTTTTTGTTTTTTTGTGTTCCCCCCCCCCCTTTAAGTTGATACCTCTGTTGTATGTTGGTTTTGGATGTTATGAGAAATGCAGACGTTCTGGTTTTGGCGTCTGGGTGATAGGATGGGCTGACAGAACTGTGTAGGCTATAAATGGAGGATGAGCTCTCAGATACTGCCTTTCTTCGTATCTGAAGTGAGTTAACAGCCTCTTGGATTCTTGTTGCACAGTGTAATTAAAATAAACACTATAATGGTAATCATTTATGTATTTTTGCCTGTGGGTGAAGTTTTAAATTAGAAGTAGCTATACTTCGGTGGAAGTGGATTTTTTTTATTATTATTATAATGTTGCCTGTTTCCAGTCTGGTAATATTTCTGTGAGAGTGCATAAAAAATATTGCTAGGCAGATTTGTTTTTGTTTTTTATTACCTAATTGTATATTCTAGTAACAATGTAATTATTGCTTTTAACAAAAACTGCCTGACTTGAGTGTTTAATTCCATCAGACTCAAGCAGTCACTGATGAGGTGATAAATGATAGGTTATATGTAGAAGTGGATTTGCAATTATTTGCTGCTTTGGGGAAAAAAAAAAGGATGTTTTGTTTCTGTCCAATGACTAATGTTGAAAATCAAAGCGGCGCACCAGATGTTTTTTCTAATGACTGTGGTTCAAGGTCTCTTTTGTATGGAGGAGGGTTTTGACTGAGTTCGCTCTTGGCTTTGAAGTTTCTCTCGCTTGTTAATGCAGCACTCCTCTAAATCTTTTGCTCCGGACTTCTCTGTGGATGGGTTTTATGGAAGAGGTCCTTTCCCAAACCTTCGTGCATCTCGCAGCTCCCTGTTCGTCAGGAGTTGGAGGGGCAATGGCATTTCTACAGTGTGGGCTGCGCACCACCATTCACTTGTGTTTATTTCACAGAATTAAAACAAGAATAAGTGTTTCGCTTTATTTGTTGATGTCTGATTAGGTATTAGTGGAAGAAACTGAATCGCTGGTGTGATTAATGGTAGGTTTTGTTTCTGGTGTATGAAAGGACTCATTGTCTGAGGCTTTTCCTCCATCACGCTCTGCCTAATCCTGCTGAAATCACGCTAACAACGGCAGCGCTTGAGGCTCCTCGTCTTGTTCTCCTGCGTACTTAATCGTACAGCTGGAAAAATTTCCTCTTCCAGGGGACAGTTGCTTCTCGTGCCGAATCTGCTGTCACATCGTAGGGACCTTGCTAATAAGGTGGGCATTAGTTTGGGGCACCTTGGGGGGAGAGGGTGGTTAATCTGAAATCTGCAAACTGATCTAATTTGTGCTACATTTGGGTTTTGGGTGGTTTTGTCAACGCTGCCTGTCGTCTGCCTCTGCAGCCCTGGCTGAAGGAGGTGAGCTGCCTCATTCTAACTTTTAATTCCTCCCAAATTTGTGTTAGATCAACTTTCTGTGATTGCTGATACAGTACTTCTGCAGGGAGGAACTTTAAAATTTCTCTGTGTATGTTTTCAAAGCAATTTTCGAAGTTTGAGGTTTGTAGAAATGAAGACATTTCTAAAGTACACAGCAAGAAATTGCAGTAGACACGACTGTTCCTCTTTCAGAAAAACCCTGCAAGAAACACAATACCCCATGCCACGAACAGTAGCCTTTCTTTTCCTCTGAATCGGGTTGTCATTCCAAGGTCTCAGAGTGATTTAAAAATATAAAATAAGTTCCCCTGAGGAATCTATTAAAAATTACTTGGTTCACTGAACATTCAGTGCACGTTCAGTCTTGGAATCCGTTACATGCCTGTAGAAAGACTTTAAAAATCCTCTCCGACGAAGTTGGTGTGAATTGTGTCCCTTTGGCAGGTGGGCATGAGAGAATTTCATTGCTTTATTTTCAAAACAGAAGTGTGCGGAATTAATATTGATTTTTATTATAGCTGTCTGCGAGTGCCACTGTATCCAGGGGTCGTATGTCAGCTCTGCTTCTGTAGTGGCAGCTTTCCCTGTTCCTTTGGGTGAGGACTGTAGTTGTGGAGCTCTGGAAATAATTGGGAAATGCTGGGTTTTTTCCTTTGAATTCAATTTGTAAAGCTTTATTACCTAGAATTAAATTCTTATCAGGTTGAAATGGTGCATAAATTCTTGTTGAATGGAGACAAATGCTATTAGAAACCAGTGAAACTAAGCTGTATTTTAATCCTAGATTTATTTTTGTTTCCATTGTTGTACATTGCAAACACTTTGCATCTACTTTGTCCATCTGTATTGGTGTTTTCTTGTTCTGATAATTTTTTATGGTTAAATTTGAGAGAGGCAATGCGTGTTAGATTCCTGCGTATGGTACGGTTGTGTGCTGTGACATGGGTTGTATTGCTGGGTACCTGGTGTAGGTGTTGTCTGTTCCCATCACCACGTGCTGCCTTTGTGTGCTGGAGAGAGTTGTTGTGTTATTCAGCAAAAATACTTCTTTTGGAAGAACTTTCCCGTGTTTTAACTCATGGTGGTGAACAGTGATGTCCGCTTTGTTGGTGTTTGTATGCAAATATTCATAGTTGCTGAGAGCTTGGTAGTTTTTCAGAGCCTTAAAGTCAGATAAGGACTTAAAGAAAACACAAATAAGGGGCCATCCCTCCGGATATGCGAGTTTATTTGATTAACCCACCTGACCCGCAGCATTTGAGAGCAGTTAAATATTTGGACAGTCAGCAGTCCCGTTAGTCATGTTCCATTAGGTGATGGCCTCCTCTGCTTGAAGTTTACTCTGTTTCACTGCTGGTGCCAAGTCTTGTGCGATCTTGAAAGGGAGCCGTGCGTGGGGGGCATGGCGGGTGCTTTTTGGGGTGTTGCTGATCCAGGCTCCCGGGAGGAGCTGGGGATGGACGTCCCTGCAGCAGCATCAGCTGCAGCAGGTAGGGGTTTGGAGGCAAGGGAGAAAAATTGTTAATTGCGATTGTCAACACCGTAAAGGTTAACTGGTAGATAAAGTTACTAACCTAAGCAGAAATAGCGATGCTGCCCTGGGAAGTGTAAAAGACTTGTCAAAACCTAATCTAATCTTCTGCATTAACTGTGCATTGCAATAATGAATAAATGAAATTCCAGCAAGCTGAGATGGTCCAATTTTAATAACTTCTCAAAAAATCAAAATGAAGTATTGCACTGCAAGAAGCATATCACGGTTATCCAAATTTCTTTCTATAGAATCATTTTAATTTTACGTGAGCGTACACTAATGGATTAAAAACTCATTTGTCTCCTTGTCAGCAGCTTGACCAGTATTTTAGCACGAGAGACGTGGTTTTATCTTGAACCAGTCTTGTTTTTCAATGGGTGTTGCAGCCAGCTGGAAAATTGTTTGACTTTTTAACTACTGTGGGTTTGATGCAGTGTCTGCTGTAAGAAAGTAAAATTTATGTAAAACCAGTGACGCTTTCAATTGTCGTATTTCCATTTCAGTTCAAGGGGAGGGGAGCAAGTGTTACGCTGCAGCACTCAGCGTTGCCCTTTTTCTGAAGATCTGTGGTAATTCCCCATATTACGACTAGGTAAAATTCCTATCCTTGCCAAAATCTGAGGAAAGTACGGAGGAAATAGCTGCTGTGATTCGGACTTGGTGCATTTCTGGATGCATTGTTGAGGTGCTTCTGGTAGAAATATGGCTGGTAAATTTTATGGGAGAAAAAGCTAGTACAAGAAAAACTCTCTTTGGATGCAAATGTGGTTTAAAAAATGCTGATAGTGCCTTTTTGTCTATTCTAGCAAGAAAAGAGAATGATTATAATGTGTTTTCATCATACAGGTTTTGTGAGTGACTAGACAGGATTGAAAAGTCTTAAATTCCTGACCTTGGAGTGTCCAAATTGTGCATAATTAACTTAAAAGTCACTTTTTGGAGACTCAGATGTTTCACAGGAAGGTTAATGAGAAATTTAGTGTAATGTTCTACTCTTTCCAATATGCCTTTCTTACCTGAAATTACTGAGTTATAAATATTTTAAATTGAAAATGGTTCTTAAACTTTGATTCTGAAATGAGCTATGAAGAAGTGTTCTCCTGTATTTGTGGCCTAAAAGTGAAAAATGTTTTGATTAATAGAGCCACTACATTAGTTTTTATGGTAGTTTGCTGTGACACAAATGTAGTTTTTAGGTGAGCTTAAGAGGTGTAAATTTGACAGTTTCCACTGTATCTTTGCACTTAATTGCTTTATGGGTTTGTGCTTAATCTTATTAATTAAATTGTTTTTGCATGATTGCTGAAGCATCTCTGAATAGGTAAGAAGTGCCTTTTGTGGTCCAAAGGGTTGGTGGTTCGGTGTCGGTTGTGCTGTCGGTGTTGAGGTGTTGGGTGCTGCTGTTAGAGGAGGGCGGTGCGGAGTTGCCCTCTGCCTGCCTGGGAAAGGCAGTCGTCTGAGCCATCGGAAGGGAGGGCAAAATAGTTTGGCTTGGTGTGAAATAACTTGTACTGCTCTGTCTTGCAGTGCTGTCTTTTATGTGCATCTCCGTAAGGAGCCAGGGTGTTTGCAGGGTGCCTTGCTGTGTTAATGGTGTGATGAGGGGTGTGCGTTCTCGCTTTGGTCGGGGTGCGGAGCTGCTGGGGGGGGTGACACTGGGTGTTCGTCAGGTTGTCACACTGACTGCTGACGCTGCGAGACCTTCTCAGAAGGGTTGTCTTGCTATAGCCGGTGTGGGTAGGTGGAAATGCATGGCTTCAGAGGAAGTTTAAGGCAAAGGCAAGTGTCGCTGTGAAGGCAACTCCAGGGACCAGCCCGGCTGGGCAGCCGTGGGCTCAGTTTTCCGAGCAGTGGCCGCGACCTTGGATGTGCACAGGCGAGCTATGAGGGCTGCTGACAAGCTATAGAAATCCTGGGTGGATGTGTGGCCTCTCGCTCTGTTTAATAGCGGATTTTTCGTTTTCCAGGAGGGATGGAGAAGACACTGAGAGTTCCCAGCTACAACACTTTTCAGATCCTTATTTGAAAGTGTTTTAAACAAGGAACATCAGAAGCTCGGATACAAAGCAACCTTTTGAAGTTAAAAGTGGGTCTGCATGAAAATGAACTGCTTGTCTGTGAAAAGAGTCAAGTGTGAAAGGATAGGATGGTTTCACTAAATGAATTTGATAGTCTGAATAAGTGTGGTGAGGCAGAGAGGAGAATCTGGAAAGGTCAGGACTAAGCATGTGACTCCAGACAAGGCGGTGGAAAGACATGAAAGGAATTGAGTGGAAATGCCTCGGTATACATTTTTTTTACTTAGAAGTGATTTATTTATTTTGGTGAAGGTGGCCATAAAAAGGGAACTTTAGAAGCTTGCTGCGGAGAAGTGGGGAATCTGACTCCTTTGGGATCTTGTACCTTTTTCACTCAACTTTTGTGTGGTTTCAAATAGCTAAAAGATCAAAGCTCAAAGGAACTCCTTGTTACGTGTGCTGTCCCATGCGTAGCACTGCTTTATCCTGTGCGCTTTCTGCAGCCGAGCGCTTCAGCAGCTGTTTGTCTAAGTACAGGATTTCTTATGATTGCTGTCTCGTTTTTAGTGATCTATGTAACTTGCAGATTTTAACTCAAATAATTTGTGACATGTTTTCTAGGTCCCTGATACTCCTTAAAAGGATAAAGTGTGTGCTATCTGCATTTGGTGTAGATAAATGTGAGATGATTTGCATTGGAAGCAGGAAACTGTCTGAACTTTTTGTACAAAGTGATTGACTGCAGGTTGACTGTCACCACTTGGGGTGGGATCTTGAGACTGACAGTAGGTCTATCAAACCATCAGCTCTGTGCTTAGTAGTGATCAAAGAAAGCGTATAAAATTTCAAGAAATGCTATGAAAAGAATGAAGAATAAGATACAGAGCATTATTATGCCATGTCTAAATCCATGGTTTGTCCATACGTTAGATACTGTTTCATCTCCCCTTCCTTTCATCTCCAGAAGAATACGGAGCAGCTAGAAGTGTGGTGAAACGCAACATGAGTCATTAGAGGTCTGGAATGACTTCCACGTGACAGATGACTGGGAAAGGGGTGGCTGAAGAAGTATGTGACAGCCTGTGGGACTGCTGGAAAAGGTCTTCTAGGAACTGCTCAATGGACAAATCGCACCAGGCTTCGAAAATCCCTACCAGGGGAAAGTACTGAAGGCTACAGACGTGCACAGGGGAAGCGCAGATGTGCTCGTCCTGTTCTTGCTCTGCTCTAGCCCTGTGCTTCCAGGCTGTGTTGGAGAACCCGGTCTTAGACTAGCAGGACCTGTGATGTGACCCAGCACATCCATTTTTACGTTTGTGTCCTGTGCTTTGCCATGAACTCCGTGAACTTTGTGCCCCCAGTTTGTTTAACATAAGGCAAGCAGTCTGCAGTAAAGCCTTTTCTGTGGAGCTTACTTTCTTGAGCAAGAGCAGTGAATAGATAAGCTGCAGCTGGCAAAAGCTGAAAGCAAGAAGGGGGAATTGCTGCTTTCCCATTCCTGTTCCCAGTTGCTGTGGCTTACCTTGTGCTATTTTGGTGTTGGGCCATTTCACTGAAGCAGGAGGAAAAAAAACTTTAGGAGGGAGGGGAAGAGCGAAAGATCTTTCTGCTGGTTAGTGGATTAAAGCAGTTCGTAGGTGCAGCGAGTGCCCGAGGAGATGGAACTGCACACCCTGAGAGAGGGGAGCGAGGCGTTCTCCCTCTTACCACCAGCAAGCCGTAAAGGTAATTCGGTTGTCTCGGGGCACAGCCCACCTGTCTCCCAGCGGCACAGTGTTCCCTTGCTTACAGTGGTTTTGGTGAGTCTTAAAGAACCTTGCGGGAGGCTCCAGCTCAGGGATGCGGAAGAAAACTATCAATTTCTGTGGGGTCTTTGCATTCCTTAGTGAGCTTAAGTAGATCACAGATGGTGCTCGAGGGGAGCTGGAGCTCGATGCCAGCTTGGGCTGCTCCGGAGTGGAGAGGGCACCTGAATGAGCAGGTCAGCAGAAGTTATTTACTCGCTTTTGCATTGAGAGAAGGATTAGGCAGTGTTTTCCAAAAATGGGTAGAGAAAGGGAAGGTGATGGGAATTTGAGTGGGAGGAGTTTCTTCCTTGGCTTCTGTGGGTGACAGTGTGGTGTTGTGGTGTTCTATGGTGCTTGCCCAGGGAGCAGCGAATGCCAGTTCTTTTTCTGTTTCTGTGAAAGTGAATTGTTTTCTGTTCTGTTAAAATGAGTGCTTTTGTGTACAAAATGCTCACCAACGTCTTCACACATTATTAGTGTGTGCAGAAGAGCAATGTTTGCAAATGTGCCCGTTGGTTTTAAAAACAGATGGATCATGCCTTATGCCGTCTCCTGTTGACATCAGACCCCTTGAGAGACTGTGAGAAGCTGTGATCTTCAGGACTTTTTATTTTTATTGGAGAAGAAGCAAAAAAAAGGCCACCATACAAAATGAAAAGGAGATCTGCTTTTAGTTGCAGGGGGTTACCTTGTGAATGTCACAGACATGTATGAGCAATAACGGTGGAGGATAAAGATTTGTGTTTGAATTCTTCTAAGAGGACTAGCACTGAAGATTGATAGAAAAAAATGTGTTTACTTTTAAAAAATATAATACAATATTAATGTCTTCCAACTATTCTGCAAATATTTTCATCTTTCTAGGTAGATCTTTCTACCTTACCTATTTCAAAAGAGATTCACTCTACTGCTTCTATCTAGTGCTACATGTCAAAATAATTTCTCTTTCATGGACAGGCCAGCAAAATGTCGTGTAGACTTTTTTCCGTTAGCATTTTAGTATGGGCAGGTCAGTAGCACTTCATACAGGACTAGAAAATCTCCCTGCTTTTGCAAGGCTGTATAAATAGGCGTATCTGTGGCCTAGTTTTCAGCACTTCTGTGGTGTTTTAGATTTTGGTTTGTTTTTTTCAGCAAGCTTTACAGTGCATTTTTAAAACAGTCGTAATTCAGTGTGCCTAACTAGCTGAAGATCGTTAATAGCTTCTCTATTCAGTACCGTTATGCAGTAAAGCTCCTTCTGGAGTGATGCTATTAAATATTTCACTTATTTTCCTCAACTTGTTTTTCTGGTGGCGTAGCTTTTAAAATCTTTACTGAAGTCTGGTTTGAAATCCTAATCTTGTTTTTTCTTTAAAGATTAATTCCATTAGTGTGTAGTTTATGGAGGAGAATGTTCTATTATGGGAGAAACATTCGTAACCTTTATGATGGATTTTGAAAACGTCAGTATGAATACAGGCAGGACTGGTGATAGAAGACGACTGTAGAAAAAGACCATGTTTTGTTTAGCTCTTGGTGTGTATGTGTTAGGATTGTGGATAAAGATAGGTAGAACAGGCTGCGTAAGTGGAAATTTGTTTAGAGTGGTGGAAAACAAAAACATTCTTTTGATGCACTTTTTACAATTGTTTTGGTCATGGTCACAAAAGGTTTGCAAAATTTAAACTATTCAGTGAGGGGAGCGGGTCATACTGTGACTTTGACAACTGTTTCTTTTGGGGAGAAATTGCTCCTTAAACTTCTACAGCCACCCTATCAGGATTTATTTTTTGCAGGGGATGTGGCCTGGAGTCATGGAGTGCTTAGGCATCGGTCATGGGTCCTTAACTTGATTTTCACCTGGGCTTTGCACTGGCTCATTTCTTCATCTGGGGAACTGGTTCATGATGAGCGATTTGCAATGCAGTCATTTCTTCCACGTTGCCCAATAGCCTTCTTTATTTTATTCCTTGGTGCAGAGCCAGGAATAACAATTAAATCCAAACCTTTACCTGCATTTTATTGAGGGCAGATTTGAGCAGATTTGTGATGAGATCTTTGTTCTTTCAGGATCATTGTGGTGTTTTGGATGTTTTCCAAATGTGTTTAACGGTCTTCAGTTCCTTTTCTCCTGGAGTGCGTGGAAGAAACTGGCTTTTCCTTCAGCTTGATGACAGTTTGCCCAGCGGTGGTTGTCAGCCTGCCAGGACTCCTTGTGTGGGTCTATGCTCGCCGCATTGTCCCGAGCTCCCACAGGGTATGGTTAAAGGTGTTCCCCCGTTTGTGCTGGTGGGTCATGCTGTGTCTCTGTGGAGCCTTGTGCTCAGGGTTACCCCATGGAGAGCATGGCCTCAAGCAGCAAACTGCTTAGCTGGGAGCCTGAGAGAGGTCTGCACATGGAGGAGAGCCAGCCTTTTCTCCAGATTAGGAGTTGTCCCAAGCCTCTTTCTCCTCAAGGCCAGGACTGAGTTTTGTTGGAACAGACTGATGAACCTGTTTTCCTTTGTGCATCTTGTGCTTCAGAGCAGAATACGCCAGGAGGGATTTGCTTGGCTGGGCAACCAGGCCCTGTGGGTGAACCTCCAGGGTGGTTGTCCTGGTGACACAGAGCTCCAGCACAGTGATACCCGGCAGCTGTCACAGTGGACAACAGCACATGCTTGGGGGCTGTGTTGGGAAGCAGCAATGCAGCTGATGTGGTTGGGAGGACATTCTCCACCTGTGCTTTGTGCAGGTGTGTTTCTCAGGATGCTGAAGAGCAGCCAGTGGGAGCTGCTCTTGCTCCATCCTGGGCACGGAGCTGCTGGCAGAGCGCCTTGGCACAAGGCTGTGCTCGGCAGGGCTGTGCTGAATCTTTATTCCCCTCAAATACACGATTTCTGGGGCCCTTGGAGTTGTGCGTGCATGTCGCACTGCTTGCAGACACCTGCAGCGCAAATGAGCATTTTGACTTCTGCTTAAAGATGGGAACAGAGGTCACTTGCCTGTGAGTGGAGTCCTTGAAGATGTGCAGACCACCCATGTTCATTTGTTCTCCTGGGCTTGCTGGGAGGACTGGGGTTGGAAAGTGTACTCCAGTCCCAGCTGCTCACACCATGCCTTCGTGTGTGTGTGTGTCTGCAGAACGAGCACTGGTAAATCTAAGGAGGTCTCTCCTCTCTTCTCCAGAGTGCTGTGTGGTTGCCCAGCTTGTGAGCATAATTGAGGGCTACACACCTGGTACTTTGGGTGATAGTTTGGTTCTCCATCAGGTGGGCTCCTTTCTCTGGTCTGTAGAGTTGCAGCTGCAACGCTTACACGCAGGGCTTCACAGCTCCCCCTTTCCACCTGCATTGCTCATTCCAAACACTATTTGTAGCTGCTAATGATTTGCTGCAAAGACTGCTGCGGGAAGTGAAACATTGCCCAATTGTATATTTCTTTATTTTTGCCTGGAAAACAGCATTTGACTCATTCACAGCATGATGCAAAATATTTATAGTACTTGAAATGCTTGCAAATGCATGTTGCAAGCAACAATATAAGCAATGTCTTAAGCCACGTGGAGTGGTTTAATCTAACTGAAACTGCTCCCTGGGTAACTTTTTGATCTTACCAATATAGAAGACTGATTCAGAGTAATTCAATCAATGTTACTAATATTTAAAGTAATAAAATTATTATTTGATATACCTCCAAATTGGTCAAAATACTTCTGTTGAAGCAGAACTTCTTCATGTCTCGAAGTTCAGTAATACTCTGAGTAAATAATAAAATGCTATTTGAATTTTATTTCGGAGCTTTACGTAAGGAATTAAAAGAGATGCCAGGAAAGGTGGACGATGATGATCTGTGGCTGGGAAGATTGCACAGAAGAGAAGCTGAACTGTTTTGCATCAAAAAAAGGCGAATGAGAAGGGGCATAAGAAGTCTAGAATGTAATAAATTAGTTATGGAATCTAGGTCAGGAGACTGTTCTTGTGTTGTGAGACAGAGGAAATCTGAAACACTTCGAAATCGGTCAGTTCAAAATGAGTGAAAGGAAAATCCTTTTTATGGTGGGTGCAGGAAGAGCATAGCAGGAGTTTGTATGGGAGATCAGTTTTTAAAGTTCAGAAGAGGGTTAGATATTTATACAGATATTGGGATTTCCGAAAACATTTGAAAAAGAATCAGAATGCTGTACTTAATTTTTTTTTTTTGAGCAATCCCTAGCTGTGAAAAGACTAGGACAAAGCTTAAACTGAACTAGGTAGTGTTTGGCTCTGTTGCAGGTCCTTGTGTCTTCCCCCAAGCCCCGCAGAGTCTCTGTGACAGGTTGGTGGTGGCTGAGTGGGCTTCGAGGCTGACCCTGCCTTGCTCGTAGCATCCTCTGAGGCTGGACATCTTGCACATCTCTGTGAGATCAGCGAAGTGCACTTCATAGGGTACTGTGCAAGTGAAAATTAGAGGACATAGCCTTTCTCTGCGAAGTGGGCAGATTGTGTTGACTGTTTGATAAGCTTTTTATCTGCAGGTATAACTGTAAAGGATTTTAATACTTAGATTGATATTGGTATCTGGTGTGACTTCTGCTGAGTTAGTGCAGAGATTCCTGTTGACTTCGGTGGGCTTTAGGTCAGGTCCCTTAAATCACTGCTATATCCTGTGTTAACTACTGTATTAAAAGGTCTGTTTTCCCCTACTTGATAGTTTTATGCTGTTGAAGGAAAATATTTTAAATGATAAGCAAAAGTCTTGTATACTGTTGATCTGGGAGGGATTACCCAATTACCGTGATCCCAAAACTCTTGCCCAGCCAGCAGTATTTTTAGCAGTCGCTATCTCTAAAGCAGGTCACATAGGTTCTTTTTAGCTACAACTTACTACTAAAATCTGCTTTGTTTTGGGAACACTTCATTCATTTCTCAGAACTGGGGCGGTTGCTGAAGGTCATCAGAGGGAAAAACTGTTTTTAAACCTTGAGGCTTAACCTTGGGAAATGTGATGGCGAAAACTCAATGTGCCAGGCAGAACTGAGGTTGCAGTCACTCCAACAAAAACTGTCGGAGAAAGTGATGATTGAACAGAAAGGACAGGAGAAAACAGGACTCAAAATGTGTGTGGTTGATACATCATTATGTCCATCCTGAAGATCCATATGTCAGATAATAAGTGTCCTTGGTCCAAAAATGACAAATTACAGATTTACCTTACCTTATCTGCAGCTATTATTAAAAAGTTTGGATGAAAATGTATAAAAAAAAATTCCGTATTTTTAAGATTGCAGGAGAGCAAATTGGTCTTTAAATGGGTACGTTGGTAGGGGAAGATAGGTGTTTCTTTAACGTCTAATCCACAGTTGAAAATAATGTATTTAGAAGTAGTGTCTAAACTAATTCTCAGTGGAAAATGGAATATTTCTGGCAGGGTTGCCACCGTATGCATGTTCCTCTTCTCCCTCTTGCGCAGAAGTAACCTGTAAACCATCTTGTATTTGAGAAAATCATCAGCCACGAAATCACTGGATTGCAGCACTGTTTGTGCCAAACCGATGGCACAACCTCCGTTGCCCTGCAATAGGAGTGTTCAGTGAACATCCCTTGGTGAAGTTATTTCAAAGTTCTGGTATTGGTGAGTTCTAAAATCGCAGTGTCTAAATACGCTTGCAGTGTTGTTCTCTGAATAATGCCTGCTTGTGAAATGATCCCGACTGTGGGAGACAGGCTGGCTGGTCAAGCACCGTGGAAAGGAATGGGAAAACAAAGCAGACACAGCAGCTCAGATAGTCTGGCTTTCAGGTACACTCTACGTTTTATCCTTAAAAAAACTTGACTGAACTTGGTCTGCTACAGCAACGAAAGAAAATGAGAGCTCTTGCCCTATAATGTTTACACCTAAGTAGACAAAGTCCTGTGCCGTGCCTGATACTAAATCCCAGTGTAATATTCTTCTGTTCTGAGCAGTTCTTTGGCATTCATTTTTATTGATATGCATGGGTGTTTGAGCTGTGCAGACAAAAATGTGGACTTTGCATGGAGAGGACAGATGCTTGACACTGTAGGAGGAGAAGATTTCGTGCCTGCTTGGTTTTTCAGCCTCCGTCCCAGTGATGGGTGAACTTCAAAGCCAGCCATGTGCCATGATGTGCAGCACCACTAAGCTTGTGTTTCTTTGCTTTGTTTTTATTATAGAAAGCTAGAAATACATGCTATGTTAAGATACAACAGTTAATTAAAAAATCGGAAAAATTATCACAAATTTTAACACTGCATGTGTGGTGTTTCTTTTCTTTGTTTACTGCTCGTATGTTCTGCAAACAAGAGGAGGTTCACCTTCTTCTTCCTCGATACATGTCTGTTATGAAAATTGTGCTTGGAAGAAAATAAATATTTACCTAATCACTTGCTGAGAAATTCATGACCTTCAGCCAACTTGAGAGCTACCCAGACTCGTTGGTCGGCCCCGGCGTGGAGCTGCTTTGCAGTATTTCCATTCCTGCCTCGGTGGGTGCGGGCAGAGGTGTTGGCAGAAGGACCCCTGGGTGTTTGCTGCGGGAGACCCTTCCGCATGTCTTCAGCTTGCTGCTGCTGGTCTCATCTGTGGGAGTGAACTCAGCTTAAATGATCGTTTTGGTCTCTCTCACGGGTCTGGTTGTGATATTGGGGCTTTAGAAGGGCTGGTACAAGGAAGCCTTCAGACACTTATCCCTATTTTCCTTTCTTTTTAAACAGGTCCATGTGGTAGCAACACATATTAGTCTGAGTAAGAACTCTCTCTTCCCAGTGGTATTTGCATCCAATTTAATACTGCAGACTTCTGTGATTATTTTTTCTATATAGCTTGCTACCCAAAGTGGGCATGTTTAGCTGTTGCTTCTCTCTTGCTTGATGTGGCATTTTTTTTTTGCATGTGCAGCCAAGGTTTCATTAATCTTTCTTGCTACCAGATCACACTGCAAACCTTGTAAGAATTTCTTGGCTCCTTGGTTGTCACTCCCACTGAATATTTCTTTCAGATTATTTTCCTGTTGGATGTCTTCGCTGCACTTTCTCAAGGAGAACCTTATTTTTAATTGCCTGCTTCTGAACTTTCTCTGTCCTCGCTGGGGCTTGTAACTCCTAAATTTAGTATCATCCACAGATTTCAAGAACACACATTTTACTCCTGTTCTGTATCATTAACTAAGACTTTTTTTTTAAGTAAGAGAATATATAAGTAAATTTCCTGCATCCTTGAGAGATACTTTCAGAGATTCAGTATGTGATTTTCGTTTTCTTTTGTTTATGTTTTTTGGTACAGTGTTCCATCTGCATCAAATCTGGTTTCTTAAATCATTTTGAAACTGTATCATTTGATACAGTCAGATAGTTTACTGACATCCAGGTGTATTTTGTCTGCTATGTGCTTGCTATCAACAAACTCCAATTCTCTAAAAAAGTGATGGGCTGCGTCACATCTTGTGCATACTTTATAAACCGTACTACTCATTTTGGTTGAAAGAAGATAATCATCTTCCAGGAGTCTTAGGGGCTCGTTTCTCCTGTCTTAATAAAAATGATCTTTTAGGAGAAGTACAGTTTTTTTTGCTTGTATGATAACAGTTTTTGTTTGTTTTCCTCTGTGAAGCTGAGGTCTAAATATGCCTTTCATCTATAGATGTTCCATGTCGTAAGGGAATTAGTGGCTATATCTACTAAGCTTGTTTTCTAATTTGTCTTCACTGGCTCAACTCCTTGGAGTAAATGATATTATGGAGTGGTTCTGATATGTATGTCTATGTTTCCTGAGGCTTTTACTTGTAATTATTAATGCCCATTTGTAATGGCTATCAATTGGTACTTTACTGAGGTAAGACAGATAAAAGTGCGGAACTGCAGTAGTGCGTTATGCCAGGAGTGCTTGCTGAGAATAGCTGTCCATCATAATTTTGATTTCTCTGTGTTTGAGTGCATATGTTTCTCACTGTAGATGTCTGAAATTTTTAATTTCTTTGTGGTGCTGTTCATACTTGTCGCAGCTAAGTATCTGTGTGTGAGTATATATATGTGTGTGTGCGTATATGCGTATTAAACATTTTAAAGTTCATAATTTGATTCTAATTGTTCAGCCTTTATTTTCCCTTTTAGATTTTAAAAGGTGGTCAGTGTAGCAAACTACTTGAGTTTTTAATTCCTTCTCCTTCATCATTTATTAATGGTCCAGCCTATCCTTGTAATGGCCACAAAGCATTAGCTCGTTTGGCTTTTATGCTGTGCTTATCTTTCCCTGCAGGCAGTAACTGCTGTGTAATTCTTGTTAGGGTGTCCTCCTCCTCCTCTTCTCCAGTACAGAGGCTCATTGAGACACAAGTCTTGGCGTAGTCTAGCTGGAGCCCACATTGATCACGTCTCAAGTTCTTGCATCCTTGCCTTTGAGAAAGCCTGGACTTAGTAAACTTCTGGGTTAGTTTGTGGATCTCACAGGGTTGTTCCACACTCTTAATCCTTTCTTCCACCTGACCTTATTCTGCTTTTAATGCCACATGGCTTTTGTTCCTGAAATGAAGCTCCAGGACTCTGATGGACACCTTGAATGGTAGTTCCCAGTTCACCTGTGTGCCAAATTTATGTAATTATTCGGCATCAAAACTTTTTTCCTTGCATCACTAGTAACTTGTTAGTAGGAAGCCGATTCAGGACAGTTTCCCTTCTTGGGAGATCTCTCATAGGTCTGTTAAGTGCCGTGCTTTGTGGGCTGTTGCTGCCTAATATTTTTTGTGTGTGTGTGTTAATTAACAAGAAGCCAATGTAACTTGAAACCCTCCTGAGTGTGGTGTCGGCGCTCTGAGGGTGCTGGTGTTCGATCCAGGAATGCTTTGTCATCTCTACCACCCAGTTCTGCAGTACTCTGCCTCCTTGCCTCTCCCTCCCATTCATGCCCACCCAGCTTCTGGCTTGAATTCTTTCCCTGAACATACCAAACTTCTTCGTATACAATTTTTATTCCTATGTAGTTGGGTAAAACTGCTTTAGACTTTGTCTTTTGTAGCTCAGATTTCATTTGATAGTTAATTGCAACAGTCTCTCATATTCATAATATATTTCATTGCAGTTCTCATTTGTATCATCTCTCTTGGTTCTGCTGCTTTCTGGGTTGCTACCACTTACTGGATATACGTGTTGGATTATTTTTTTTCTGCTTATGTTTTCCCGGGTTGAAGCTTATAATTTCTTTTTCTTTCTTTCCTGCCATAATATACAGTCTCTGACGGTAGCTTTCTGTTTGTAGACTCTCACAGAAAATGTAGTTGCAAGGTTTATTCCCATCTTTATATACTTAATACAGCCAGAAAAAATTCTAATCCCTGTGGCAATGTAATGAACGTATTTGTTGGTATGTAGCATAGCTAACTATTTTAGTCCTTCAGCCATTCTTCAAACCACATCATGGACTTGGTAGTTAAGTCATGCTGCTTTGGAGCGATGTTTTTGGGAGGGGTTTTTTTCCCCGTCTTTGTGCCTGCCTGCTTCCAGACTGGGAGCACTTCAGATGGTGATGTCCACTGCTGCCTAAAAATTAACACGAGCTGCGGTGGCACCGACCTGCTGTGCCCTGGGGGGGCTTGGAAGCGGGACTTTGCTCTTTCGAGAGTAAGTGAAAATTAGGACATTTCTGTTAAATTAGGAAAAAAAGGAGGGTTTTATTTAACTGAAATGGACCTCAGACTAGCTGCGTGGAAGACTACGCCTTGCATTAAGGCCTGAAAAATTAGTATTAAATCTTTTTTTCCCTAAGTATTGTATTTTTGCTTCCAATACTTTAAAAAATAATAAAATTGCTGAGCTTGGGAAGGTGTTTGTTTGCTACCTGGATCGGGAGTTAGCAGAAATGTTAAATTAGCTGTAGCTCATTCCACATCTGCAGACAAAACAGTGTTGCCCTGGTTTATGTAGTGAATTCCATCCGTGGCCTCGTTCATACACTGTTAAGCCACTGAAAGATTTATTTTTCTTGTACAAGATGGAAAGTTCATTTTCTACTGTATAGGAATAAAAATTTCTCGAAAGATGATGAGACTGTTTTGACGTATGGTAGATAGATCTTTACTTTAAACCCGATGGATTTAAAATAGAAAAATATGTTCAGATAAGCCTTTTACCATTTTGTGTGAACACTTTGAAAGACTTTAATCTTTTAAGAGTCACTGTTGCATACTTTTGAGCTCAAATTCCATCCAAATTCAACTGGAACAAGTCAAAAGGAAAAGATGTAGTTAGTAAACAGGAAAGGGAAATGATGCTTGGTGTCAGATGGAAAACTGAAAATGAAAAGTGCGTGTGCATATACACATACGTGCATGCACATACACGCGACCAGGTAACACAGTTTATGTGGATACTTTAACCACGTAACTTTTTTTTAAAGCGTGAAGTGAAGGTTTAGAAGCAAATTAATGCTCACTGACACCAAGCAATCAATAAGAAACAACATTTCTTCAGGAAAATAGCTAGAAAGCACAAAAGCAATAACAAATTAAGACTGGTTATTTAAATCTAGTGAGGGAAATCCATTCTGTTTGTCACCTTTTTAAAAATCCAATCATATATATACTCTTGAAATAAATGTTATAAAGTATTGGGTGGTAATTTTTTTTTTTGTAGGTGTTTGATATGGAAGGTCTGGTCAAAAGGTGAAGAATGGGTCTGGTGTTATACCTGAAGCTAGGGTTATGTTTTGAGGCTTATCGTCACTGAAAATGTGTTGTCCGTAGTTTGCTTCTTTGCATTTCAATAGTCATGTGGTAAGGATTTAGCTCTTGAAATGGTTTAGCCAGTTTACAGCAGGTAGCTCAGATACTGATAGAAAGCCCAGGTGTCTGTGGGGTGATTTAGGCATGGCAGAGAGCTTTGCTGTGAAGCCTTGGTTGGTAAGGGAGATTTTGATGTGGAAGAAAACTTTACATTACCTGCATACATTTAGCGTTCTGCTTGAACGTAGATGCATATCATATATGCAGGACCATGCCATGTAGGTATGTCAGAGGGAAGCTCCAAATGTTGGTTCCCTTATGTTTGCTGGAGGGTTCTGCAGTGGAGGCTATCTGGAAAGCTCATTATTTGGTTAATTAAAACCAAGGGAAAATTCCTAGGGCTTTTCCCCGAACTACAGCCGCTGTTCAGCGGCATCAAGGAGGAGGGCTTGCTTGCAGTCATCAGTTCGTATTGTCAAGTTGTGCAGAAACCGAAGCAGCAGCTCACTGGGCTGTGCGACGGTGGTTGTGGAGCAGATGCAGAAGTGTCGGTGAAGAACCAGCACTGCTGGCCACGCAGCCAGTGGCCCCGGCCGTGCGCGCTGCTGAGAGCCTGCAGAACTCGTGGCAGTGGTGTGCTACTGGGCGTTGGGCGTGCAGCTAACGCATGCACTGACATGCCGCTGACACACGTGTTGCTGAACACTTGTGAGACTTGAAAGCTGGGTGACTCCGAGCTCCTGCAACCAGGTCAGCAAATCCCAGGGTTTGAGAACTGAGAGGCAATACAGTGGCTTTACAAAAATGGTGTGGACACAGCAAACATTTTCTGTCTGGTTTAGAGGGCTCATCTCTCTTAAAATATTTGCTGTGTTGATTTTTCTATGAATTTTTGTAGCAGAGCCAGTTAGAACATGTGCCCACCAACGCTGTGAATGAACATCTTATACCTGATAAGTTACGTAGTGATATTTAACATTTGTGATTTACATTGCCTAGGAATGTGACACAATTTCTGGAGTTCGAAATGCTGTGGGTTTGTCTGATACTTGTTAATGTGCAGCTTCTGGTTAAAGTGTCTGCCTTTCACCTGCAACCCACAGTGAAATGCTTCTTCCCTCCTCCCCTTCCTGGTCCCCATGCTGCATCTGTAAAAGAAAAAAAATGCCTGACAGAGGAGGGCATGTTTCAATTGTGCCTTAGTTTTACGGTCTATAACCTTCATCTGCTCTGTGATTGTAGAGATCTGGGGACAGGGAATTCTTGGGACAAGTAAATCTTCTGTTTTCTTTTTCTACACGGGGAAAAAAAAATTACATTTTGGAGTATTTTCCAGTCCAGTAACTCAGACGGATTAACTTTGCACTCTAATAAATAAAACAGCCAAGCAGATTTTGTCCAAATGTTTTTTCACCAGACTTAAATCCTGATCCTGGACTAAAATCTCACAGGCTTGTAGTAAAATTGTTCCAGACTAAAACTTGGCAAAGTAAAAAATCTCTGTACGCAGGGTTCACAATGGAAATGCTGACGCAAGCATAACTGGAGCATTGCAAACACGCCGCCATAAGAACAGCTTTGCATATTGCTCATGAATAGCTCAGAGGTAAAAGGATTAGCACTTCTTAATACTGCTTTGAATCTGCTAGACTTTTTGCTTGCTGGACTCAACACAGATATTCTGTAGTGTACATGGGCTTCATATATTAGCCTTTTATTCTGATGCCTTCCGCCCCCCCCATCTGAGAGTCCTTTATTGCTGCAAGCAGAAGCCTTTGTTACCTCGAATTTCTTGCGTTACCTATCGGGATCTGTCAAGAGACAGAAATTAATACCAGAAATAACAATTTGAGCTCAGTGCGTAGCTATTTGATTTCCAGACTAAAGGAACTTTTGCACATCTTGTGTTCAAAAAGGAGGAGGAATGGGACTATCAGCGGAGGAGGGGCTGGATCTCTTTTAAAATAGTGTGCACGCTCCAGTGAGGCTCTAGTACTATGGGTAAAAAGCCCCATTTAAAAAAAAAAAAAAAAAAATCCTGAAAACGAAGTGCCTTTTATTTTGATGGTGTCACTGGATCTGTGCCTGCAGACATTTGGGTTTCTTTTTGGTTATAGCTAAAGCGTTCTGAAGTGAGCATGTGTTTGTGTAAGCTCTGTAAATGCTGATAGGCTTCTAGGCTTCTCTCTTGGAAGAGTTTCATCGTATAAAACTTGCTGCTGCCACCTCAGCCCTTTTCGTTTAGAAATGGTTACCTGTTCCTGTGAAAATGAGAGCAAAGAAAATCTTGAGGATCGTCTTAACCCGTTCACAGTTGTGTGTGTGAGTGTATACGTGTACGTATGTAAGCTCACGCATGCACACATATACATAGATATATAAATATCCTTTTGCTGTTGCCATAGTCACTCTCTTGCTGGGCTTTATACCAGCAACTGTGCAGGGAGGTGACAGCAAAACATGATGTATTTTAAATATATCTGAAACACCATCCAGCAGCAAATCAGATGTTTATTAAAGGTCCCTTTCCTCCGCCAAGATTTCACTTAATTTGCTTTCTCACAAAAGGGAACACACTTGAAATACTTCAGTGTTTAAGCAAATAATATTTTATAAGAAGGGTAATAGGCATGATTAAAGATGAAATACAAGGGCTCTGGCTGGTGATTATTTACAACAGGCATGGCCCTCAGACAGCAATGGTAAGAAAAGTGAGTATATAGTAACTGTTAATCCACTTGACAACTGATAGCAATAGAAATTATGTTGGCAGGAAAATAGGGAGAGGTCTTGTACAAACATGATATTATTATTTTCTTTGACTTCTTTTTTCTTTGAATTTTTCTTTATAAATCTGAGATAAGTGTGTATATAGATCAAAGTAATTTGAATTATATATTGAAAAAGCTTGTAGTCATGATTGCTGTAATTCACATTGTTGGTACACCTTGCTGTTTCAGAACTTACAGTCTTGGTCATTTATTATTGGTGGGTGTCAGATTTTCATGTCGTTAATGCATTTGAGTGTGCTATGATACATGCTGTGTGCGGTGCTGTGTATGAAAAGCTGAGGACATCATGGTAGTCTCTAATTTCTTTAGCTTTGAAAATTACCAAGTAAAAGAATAAGCAAGCAATGTACATAGTTAAAATTCACAATGGAAATGAAGATCCTTCAGGAAGATTTGAGTTGGTCTGGATGGTTATTAAAGTTGCTGGTTAATATTTTTAATATAACTTCTGAAGCGGCTTTTATCAAAAGATCTAGGTGCATATTACAGACTAGTTTAGACTCAACATCCCTGTGGCGAGCTGGGCAAGTATTTTCAAGAAAGTGATGTCCAGAGATGCTTGCCATGTTTGCCTGGGCTAATTTGGAAAGCTGGGTCTTGTTTATGCTTGAAGTGAATGCAGATTAAGGTAGGGTGTAAGCACAGTAGTCGTTTCTGATTAATTAAATGTGCAGAAATTCTTTCTCTGGAACAAGAGTGTCTTGTTTCTGGTTAGCATATCCTTTTTGAAATGGCACTCATTACAGAAAGCTGCCCACTCGTGGCTTTAATAAAGAGCCGTTGTGTGAGCAGGAAGGTCCTTACTACTGAAGCTGGGAAGGCTGAACATAGGGTTTCTTGCTTGTGGTCCTTCATCCTGTCTGCTGGACCGGTTGGTCCAACGGGTGGTCAGATGGTCTCGGGGATCCGTGGCCACAGGCGACTGGAGCGCGGAGGCTTTCCAGTTCTTACCAGCGTTTGGCAGACGGCGCGTCCGAAGCCTGGGAGGTGTGGTGTCCCTCTGGGTGCTTCTGGGCAGTGACGGGAGCAAACCCTTAACAAACGCTGAGGGACTCCGTGTTGCGTTGGATGGCATCAAATGTTGCAAGGGAGAAAAGTCTGTATTTTGTAGTTGCTGCAGTGAAACCTGACTGCAGCTCTAACTTTTTTCTGACAACTGAGGAGACTTCCCAGCTGTTTTTCTGCCCCTCAGTGCTATGGTGGGCTAGTGAGGTCTCCTAAAATTTGAGTTAATGTTGCTGTTTGTTAGCGAATACTTTTCCTTTTCTTTCTCACTAGGTGTTTAATGTAGCCAAAAGGCTTGTCTTGTTTCTGGGTGGAATTTCACAGCCTTGCAACAGCACCTTCTGATTGCCTGAAGAGATGTGCAATTGTTGCTTTCGTGTGAAGATGTTGCACAAGTCCTTGTCTGTCCAGGTGTCCACCCAGGTACGTAGATACAGCAGCAATACAGGCTGTTGTAAGACACTTGCAGTTATTGATAGATTTTTATCCTTAGTAAATTCCTGTGGAAGCAGGACAGTAAAAGCTCCACTTCTTATATATGGAAACAGGGAATTTGGTGGATTAAATAACTTGACGTTGTGTTTTCAGCTGAGCTGAGAATGAAACCAAAGTCGCTTAAATCTCTTCCTGGGACTAGGTATGTTAGTTTCTTTCTTGCTAATTAACGTAACAATTTGCTGGTGTGAATACATGCACTTCATATTTATATTGCCTTCTTTGGAAAAGATTTGACTTAAAATGTGGGGCATGGTTGATCTGCACAGAATTGGGCTGGTTTGAATGAGCATATGTAGGTGCTCTCCTAAGTGTGTCTGCAACCACTACGTGGAGCAGGAGAACCTCCTGTCTGCATAGTTGGTTTTAGATGTCTGTTTCAAAAAAACCCCAGCAAACCACAAACAAACCAGCCCAACCCAAAACTTCTTTCCTTTCAGTAGTTTTCTCTTGTCTTTGGGTTTGCTGGCAGATCTGCTAGTTTGAGTGTTGTGTCAATCTGAACTGACATGGGGGATACTCATAAGAACCTCCATTGACACGAGTTGCGGGAGCACCCCTCACAGTGCTGTCTTGGCTGAAGGGGGGTAACATCATCCCTGTGACAACTGTTTATGGGAGGCAACCTGAGACCACCACTGTGGCAGCAGCAAGAAAATGGAAAAAGGGAGAGCAGTGAGATATTTGGATGTCCAAAAATAGGCAGATAAAACACTTACAGATTAGTACTTTATAAATTCCCTGGTTTACTGGACCCTGAGAGTGACAGCTCAAATCTGTCTCTGGCAGAAGAGCTGTAAGACCTGTGGAACTCAGGGGAAGAAATGTAAGATGAGTGGTTCCACAGGGTCCCACCATTCTTCTGGTCGAGTGTCTGATGCTTCCTAAAGCAAAGCAAGGACAGCAACAGTACGGGCCCTGCCGCCTTGCTGCCCTTACTGCTGCGGGCTTGGCTTCCTTGGCATTTAGGATTACAGTGTACCAGGCAAAAGCAGCCCCTCTGACCATCTCTTGAGCAACATGAGAGCAGCACTGTACGTCAGTGAGCATGGGCTGAACACTTTGGTCATAGATTTTGTTGATGTCAACAGCCATAGCAATTGACCTGAAATGTCTTACTTGAGTCTCCGACTGTCTGTAGAATGGAGAGAATAGAACTGATGTATTGTATTTTAATGTTAAAAAATTTAGGAAAGCATTCTGTAAGTGTAAAGTAATTCATAATTCATCAGGGATAAGTGAATGTCTTGCTTCTCTGTTCTGAAGTGGGCATTGCTTGTTCGTGCTGTGGTCTGTTTGCTTGCAGTCTTTAGTGCTTGTTTGATCACTTAAGCAGCTCATGAGAGCACCCTTATAATACAGGAAAAAAGGCTGGTTTGAGGAGCCTTTATTTAATGTAAAATATTATGACTAGAAGATCCTATGCAGCTCTTTGTCCTTACAAAATCCTGCAGGAATACTTCCACGGGTGTCCACACACCAGCATCAGTGGCAGCTTATGTGCGAGCAGAAACGGCTTTTGCTTCACTGATGTTCTGCTTGGAAGGCGGCGCGTCTCTGGGCAGTGCTTGGCGCGATGCTGATGTCTCGGGTAAATCTGGGAGGTTTACAGTCTCAAGTGTGGGGTGAGAATTACATTTGAATGCTTTCCACGAGTTTTTTTTGTGTGACTCCCAAACACAGCTCAGGATTTTACATGGGTTGCTGGAAACTTTTTTTTTTCAAAGTAGTCTGGCTTTTTTAATTTGAGGAATAAGCTGCCTCTGCTCCTCAGGCCCAGTTAGGGTTCCTGGGTTTCCATTTCGATTATGAACCCAGCTGAAGCTGGGTTAAGACTTGTCTGTGTTGACCAGGGAGTGTTCTGGAGTAGCTCCTCATGGTAACCGTCCCTGTTGTGGGATAATTAGTGTGCTTGCAAAGTGGAGCCAGTAAAACCCACAGCGTGTCCGCTGGAGGAGCAGTTCCAGTTGTTTTCTTGCAGCAAAAGCCTGTCCAGTGACCTTACAGGTTGCTGAGGTGGGGGTACAGTTTTTTCCTGTGATCTTTGTTGCTGTGGGCTGCTCTCTCTAATTGAATCCTTTTCACGGCCACACATTGCTGAACAGTATCTATAGGATGTGTTACTAATTGCATGTTTTCACTGTGGTAGTTAGCATAATTGAAAGCAAAAGTTTCCAGCATAATAGAGTACAGCTTCTCCTGTGTAATGTTTTTCATGCTGACATTACATTTTAAGGAGTGCAGTGAAGCCAGTTTGATACTTGGGAGAAGCTGAATGTCCAAGTGGTTAGACGTCTCATGCTGTAATTTTGTATTCTTGGAAGGCCTCAGGTACACAGGGGACAAACGTAAAGAACTGGTTTTGGAGAGGTGAGATGCTAACGGTGCTCTGCTAGCATTGTTTTTTGCAGCACAGATACTCCAGTTTTATTTGGTCAATAGGAGATAATCAGGGGAACATATGACCATTAAAGACAAAAACATCATGGGCTCTGGGGGCTTCTGACACAGAAGTGAAGCAGCCTATCTGGAGCAATAGGGAAGGGCAGTCTTGGTTGGAATGGTTAAAATCATGATCCCCTAGGATTTTCTTCTGTGTTAAATGAGCGTGTCTGTTTCAACAGGTACTTTGTTGGCGTTGGTTTAGGAATCGGTAAGGTCAGAGGTGTAGTGAACTTCAGAGGATGGTTTTTGCTATCTTCCTCTGCCGAGTCGTAGTGAAAGAAAGCACAGTCTCTCCTTGTCTTTCATCTTGTGTTTGACTCTTTCAGGTGAAAGACTTGCTCAGCCAACAGGGTACATCACATGGGTCACAGCTACTGGGAGATGAGGTTTGAGAAGATAGCTTCAGTGTGGCAAGAAATGTAGGTATAGTCTCATAGTGTTGTGACCAATAACAGAGAATCAGATAATGACTGCTAAACTGAAGAACAAGCAGGCTTAGCTGACTTTTACTTCTTACGTGTTCAAAAATATTGAAGTGGAAGAGAAAGAAGATTCTTTGATCCTATTTCTCTCCATTGCTTTTTGCATCCCTCTTTCTTCTGTAGAACTTCTGTAGAGTCCTTGGGGCCATGAGTCAGTCTGTGTCGGGGCGATAAGTAACTCCAGCATAAGAATTATTCAGGGTTAGATTGAAGTTCAGGGAATATGCTTTAGTATTTCTATCTATAGTTGCCTGGTTAGTTCTTGCTGGTCTTGCCCTAGCAGATTCAGATACCTGCTGTTTGGTTGATGCTTTGTCTAATCTTAGCTCTTACTTCCCACTTCATGACTTGCCATCCCAGTCTGGGTTTCTGTATGCCCTTAGTTCTCTCAAAAGAGTCTAAGTGTCTTGTCAGGCATGCATTTGCTGGTGTGAAAACAGCAGGACTGGAACAGTTTCGTGTGATGCTGCTGTTGAGAGTTCAGCGTCCTTAGCCTGAGGATGCTGGGCTGCCCAGGCGGTGGGCCATCCCGTGGCAGTCTGTTTGCCCAAGCATGTGCCTGTTGTCTTTGTGGGAAGATAGATATCCTCTCACAAACCCTTACCGTAAATGTTTGTGAGAGTATGAAAGGTGCCTGTGCACACATGGGTGGTGCTCTGATTAAGCCTGGACAGAGCCATTGCTGTTGTACTTGGCTGATGGTGACTTTGCTTCGCTATGAAAGGACCTCACTGTACTGATCTTCCTGCATTGTAGCACCTGTCACCTACCAGGTAGGTGTTAAATACTGCGTTCAAAGGGGATTCTCACACCTCTTCTGCTCTGGCAATAGAAAAGGAAGGCAAGAGAAATTTCAGCTGTTCGAAAGGGAGGAGTAAAGGGGAATCCACTAACATGGTTGTGAAGGTCGGGAACAGCACTTTGGGAATCCTTTGGGATCTATCATTAATCCTCACATTTGGGATTTCATATTTGAGATAGATTTTGGTGTAAAACAAGCTGGAGATATGCAGTTTGAGGTTATATCACTTGAATCGATGCAGGCTGTTCATCATGGCTATCTAAAAAGCCAGTGTGTTGACGTATGACAGTGTTGTTATATCAGCATGAATTGTTCTGACAGGCTGTGGGAGTTGTGTACTTTTTTTTTTAAGGTGTACGGCTGTAGACTGGACGACTGGATGACGTGGTTGAAATTCTGCTCTTATGTGACTGTTACCTGATTGTTCCTGTTTCTGTGTGTACAGTAGTTTCTTGAATTCTCTGAGAAGCTCATTTTGTGGAGCATAACAAAGCAACAACTTGAGTGTTAACAGATATCTGGAGTGTTACATGTGTGTGTGGAAATTGCTGCTACTGTAATGTATTTCAAAGCGATGCGTTAAAAAAAGAAAACAACAAACAGCAGGAAACATGGATTGCTATCATGGATTCATCCAACCTGAGACAACTCTCCAGCAAGCTTTACTTGATCTGAGGCTGTTTATACAAACTGAATATTTTGTAACTGTGTCAACTTGTGAGTTATAGGCAGTCCAAATTAAAAGTTACTTTTGGCGTTGCTCAAACACACAACTCAGCTGGTGGCTTACTGGAGAGCAGCTAAAGTGAAAGGGCTAACTTGCCCAGAGCATCTTTTCTCCAACAGTATGGCCTGCGTTTATCCCTCCCAGCGGTTCTGGCTTCCGAACTACTGTACCAGTAGACATGTGTTGCCCATGCAGTGATGAGGAAAACAAGGGTAATATGTGCTGCAGGGTGTTTCCTGTGCATCTGCCCAGTTTTATTTTTACACAATGTATTTATATACACATGCTATCTTCCCAGTTTAGCTCTAATGCCCTCTAATTCTGGCTATGCAATTACAAAGAACGCAAAAATCAATGTAGAGGGAAGAACAGGGACCTTTAAAGCTTTGTAGAATATAAGGAATTCCCAGATCTTCAAGTGTTTTGCATGTTTAAATGAATTGTTGCTCCCTATAAAAGTATTTCTGCTGATAAATAGAAAATAAAACTCTGACTTGGGAACTGTAGCAAAATACAAGGAGACTCAAGCTGTCTGATTGTAGGCTTTAAATATCCAGAATGATTCATCCTGCTTTTTTGTTGTCCAAACCTGTAGTTAAAAATTACTGTATACTTTTAAGTAAATTGAAGAAGGGTTACCGCAGAAATGTGAGAATAAACTTGAATGACAAAACATCAAATTATTTTCAATTCCTCCTTTATAAGGCTGCTCTTACAGTCAAAGAATAATTATTAGTGACCTGCAGTGCTATCCAGAAGGAGTTTGTATTTTTCAGTTCAGTCGACAGTGAGGATTTAGCAGCTGCCTGTGTAAGAAGAGTGGGCGACATAAGCAAATTGTGAGAATTGGCAGAATGTGGCTTGGATGGCTACTTATTAGATGAAGACTGGAGCGCACAAGACAGTCTAAACAGACTGCTGATAAATTAGGCCATACCGACTAAGTAGCCTTCAGAGAGAAATGACAGTATAACAAGTCTAGGCCCTTGTATTTCGGTTCTGCTTAAACGGTGATTAGGGATGAGCTTAGCCTTTTCGTATCATCTTCCTCAACAAACGGCTTTTGCTGTCCTTCAGCCTGTGCTTGCTGAAAGTAGAGAACAGGTGGGAGAAACAATAGCCCTTTGTGTCTGACTGAGGAAAGATAAGAGAATTAGGTCTCCCGAACTTGAAAGTAGTCTGGTCATCTGGAACGAAGCTGTAGCAATGACTATGGTATCAAAAGCCCAAGCACCTTTTGTCAGTGTGGACAAATGCCTGGGACGTGCCAGTTTCTGTGCAGCAAAGAGCAGCATTTCCCTCTGCTTGAACTGTCTGGAAGGGCTGAGATTCAGAAGAACCTCTCTCTTCCCTCTCCCATCCCATCCTGATTACAGGCAGGATGGGAACTCACAGGTATTATGGAAGATGTCCTGTTGGATAGAGCTACGTGAACAATGTGGCCTTTACTGGTGTCCCAAAAGTTGAGAAGAGTGAAAGAGGCAAGAGGAACTGCAGCGCTACTTGTCTTTTGGTCTATGAAAGAAAACATAGTTGACAAGGAGGGAAGGGGGACTGTGAAGGTTTATCTGTATGATGTAAGAGGACTGGAAAAGCTGTGCTCGAGCATGGCACTTGTACCTGTGGTGAACACTGAGCAGACCCTTCATGGGCTCATTTTGGTCTCTCATGTAAAAGTAATTCCGCCATTGCCACTTCATAACTTAAGCAAGATTTGAGCTTGGGTGTCAGTTGTGGCTCTTAGGTAGGACAGCTGACTAGTTCTCATTCACCACCCTGTATGCCGCAGTGGTGATCTCTCTGCTGCAGGTTTAAGTGGTTTGGCAGGTCTGGGCGCTCCATGGGGAAGTGGCAGCTTCTCTCTGCTTCCCCAAGCAAGAAGGGGATGTCACAGCTCTCCATCTCGTGTGTGGTGTCTTGGATTTTTCCTATCTCCCTTCCAAACTAGAGAGTTTGTCTTTTGCAGTGTGTCTTGTGAAATCCAGATATCTAAGTGTCGCTGTGCTAGTAAGCAAAAACTATTTTGAAACCTGTCTTTCTGGGGATGGGGCAACTGGGGCGAGGGAACTTTGGAAGACCAGCGTTATGGTTTATCAGGCAGCGTTGCCACGATGTTTGCACTGCGTTCAGCGTGAGCAGATCTCTGGGGACCTGCTCTGACCTTGCTTCTGGGTGGCTTAGAAACAGGAAATAAATTGTTTCATCATTTGTAATGACAAAAGGGAGACATTAAACAGGGAGTCTGCAGTTTCTGAGAAATCCAGTGATGGGTGGACAATAAAGGGAAAAACGGTGAGGGGAGAAGAGATTAGAAGCGAGGAATGTTACTTGGGGAAGGGTTGTGAACTGGAGCAGCAAAATGTCTGAACCTGGCGTTTTTTTAATGGAAAAAATCTGTTTATGATGACAGGATGACTAGGGAAGAAAAATCTTGAGGTTTCTTTGGAGTGATCCATGAGTCAGAAATTGCTGGCACTTGGAGAAGCGTTCTCTCTGCTCAGCTCCTACCGTGCTCTCCTGTTTCCTTCTCTCTTTAAATGACCATGTTGTGGATTGAGAGATGAATTGGAGGAGCCCTCGGTCCAGTTCTTAAACAGGAGACATATAAACGCTAAGTTTCCACTGTCCTGGTGAACATTAACTTGTCTCGTGCTTTCTGAGTTTGCACACTCAGCCAAGACACAAAGGATTGAATAACCCTTGAAGAATGAACTCCTTTGCTGCCCACCGAGGCATAGCTGTGGCATTGTTTTCACCACGGGCAAGACGGTGAGTAATAGCGTCGCAGCTGCTTCACTGAGCTCTGTGCTGGAGGATATCGTAGTCTGCTTGGACTTTTGTTTCTAGAATCATTCATGTGTGGAAAAAGATAAAATGCATTTGTAAGCGAGACTTCATTATTTTTTTGTAAATGTAAGAAAACTGCAAGTTGTACTGTAAAAAAAAAATACATGCTCTCAGACTTCACTCTGTAGAAATCTGAAGGAATGTGGCAAGGTGTCAGCACTAACTTTTTTCAAAATAAGTTTTCAAAATGTGGACGCAGCTTTCTGCTCTTCCTATGTTCTGCATCTGGTATTACTAGTCTGGGCAGAACTTTATCTCCGTTGATCAAGGAGACTACCCTTGCCTCGGCAGCATTTAGCACTGCTCCATCCTCAAAGCCCAACAAGGAGTAGGCTGCTCATTGCATTGACTCAAAGCATTTACCTTGCAGCATTCCACTTTAATGTTTTATTTAGTAGCACCAACTACCTTTAAAAATGTTTTTGCATTGTTCTCAGCTCAGTCTGCCAAGAACTTTTGTCCAGTAAAGTTTAATCTACTTTTTAAGTGTAATTTAGACGTAATTATCCCACCAAGATTATATCTGTTGAGAGCAAGACTGTATTCATCAAGGACTCCTTTTAAAATATTTTCTCAAGTGGATTCTTCTCTGTTTTGGCAGACCCGGTTTTGTATGATGAAAGTGCTAAGCCTTCAGTGTCTGCACAGTAGTTCACTGATCATCGATCTGGTCAGCAGTGATCAAAAAAGAAAACAATTTTACTAATTACTATGAGATGAATAGAAAGTAAAATGAAGGCATAATTGCGTTGTTGTCTTTGTGCGTCTTGTGTCCTGAATGATGGTCAGTTTTTAGTCCTCCATCTAGTAGAGAATTTAGTAGAACTTCAGATTTCAGAGAAATGCAGCAATGATGACCGGCTGTCTTCTCAGATCTTCAGTAGAGACGAACCTGGATGCAAGGGAGATCTGTGTTAACCTTGACAAAGTCCTAACAGAGAGGAGAAGGGTAAAGAGTGGGGACGCTCGTTTTCTCTTCCTCAGGTGAAGACTGAAGGTCACCATGAGATTTAAGATTAAATACTTTACCCTACGTGTAGCTTGAGCTGTGAAACACGTTGCTGCAGGATGCCTTTGGTGCCCAAAGTTTAGAGAAGTTCAAAATGTGACCGGGCAGGCTTATGAGGAAAAAAAATCTTGCAGTCACACAGAAACATGGCTGGTGATTACCATGAGTCTGCCAGTTGCTCAATGATATAGTAAAAGGAATAATTACTGTGGGTTTTTTCTGTGGTTTTTCTACCCAGACAGATTTGGGACTCTGATTTTGAAGACAGTCTGCAGGTGTGCCCATTAGCAGAGCCACTCCATCTATCTAATTTAACATCCATGGGTTTTTTTTGTTTTGTTTTGTGGTTGTTTTTTTTTTTTTTTTGTTAAATACCTTGAGTTACCAGGTACTAGCAAGGAGTT
>Ga0181612_167984_pt1 | contig 35254 bp, 17 predicted proteins | sample HoacroProtozoa21_FD_119630 | JGI IMG/M metagenome (GOLD analysis project Ga0181612, IMG submission 119630) | Hoatzin crop microbial communities from Cojedes, Venezuel. Combined Assembly of Gp0051906, Gp0051904, Gp0051908 | reverse complement strand
TCTTTAAAAAGGCCTTTCAAATCAGGAAGCTTAAAAATTAAAAAAAAAAAAAAAAAAGAAGCTTTGTTTATGTAAAGTCAATCTAACTCATTCCAGCAGATGATCACAGCTTGGGATGAAGGGAAGGGAAAAGTACAAAAAAGTAAGCAGCAGCAAGTACCTTAAAATATCCTAGAACATACATAACCTAGAAAATACCATACAACATAAGCTACAGCAGGCATAAAACCCTGTAGCTGAACTCCTGCCTCCCTGGGTGCCCTGTGGACACCAGCCACTTCAAAAGCAATAACTGACTGCATTTTGTATTCAGTAGTCACACTGTGGTGTCAAATAAAGCAGTGTTAATGTTGCTTTTCACAGGAAAGCAATGCTAAAAAGTAGCATGAGTACCAAGTAATTGCCTCTCCAAATATTATACCAAATGCAACAGTGCTTGAAAGGACACTCCTAGTTACAGTTTTCATCAATGCAATTAATGCAGTGGTCCCTAATGCATATGTGTTTCACCTAGTTAACAAGCAGACATCACGACAGCTACAAGCTCCCTTCTATACTCCATCTCCTTGTGCTCCGCTCCTTCAAAGCGGAGGCTGCAGATCAGTGGAGTTTTGTGGCACATTCATTCTGACACACGGAGGTGCCTCCAAACCCTCCCCATGCCATAAATGAAGACCATTATTCCTCCAGACATCCGCATCAAGTTTAAAGAACAGTTTACCCCATGATCAAGGCTCCTGCCTAGGACTCAGTTACATCCTCAGACTTGTTTTTAGAACATCATCTCGAGTGAAAGCCAGTAACATATCCCTGGAGTGCCTTGCTCTCAAGGGCACTACTCCCAAGCACTGGCCCCACTACATTTCTGTCGCTAAAGCTGAAGGTAAGAACAGACAAAGCAGCTTGCTGCAAGGTATTCCCTCACAGAATAAGAGGCACAATGTGGGTATTACTTTTCAGCAGAGAATTAAGGGGATCATGTTTCCTTTCAGTTTCAAGAGGAGCATCGCTAGACACATACTTGATCCCTCACCCTTTCCATTTCAGTCTTGAAAGCAAGCTATTATTTTGCAATCTAAATTATTTGCCAGCAATCAAAAGAAGTATTTTGACCTATATGTGCAACTTTTAACCCTTAGACTTCCAAATAGTCTGTTCTTCATACCAAAGCAACTCCCCACTTCAGAGGCAAAATACATAATTCAATCAAGTCTGAAAAAATACCCATTGTGTCGTCTTATCACTATCACAGTCATAAAAAGTATACTTGTATGACAATTCTGATAATGATGTGCTCTCCAGTAGATTTGTAGCTTTATATTATTTCAACACAGGATGTTTCTGTGAATTGGATGAGAATTGGTCATTTTAATCATAATTAAAGGTCTTCCTACCCTACCACATATAGCAGGTGCTGCCTGTGCTATCTGAAGCACCTCCAGCCTTGCCATAATATATCTGAACTGCCACTTCATTTTATAAGCAGAGGTTAAACAAGAACAAAGTAGGATTAATTACCTCTTACCTTCAGCAGTAGAAGCTAAACTTGACAGAACATGTGTTTGAGAAGAGTATGCTCTAAGTGTATAATGCCCCTTCTTCCCATCGGTGTTTCATGGGCCTGTTACCCCGCAGAATATTGCGGTTTTATAAGATAAAAGTTATTTTTACTTCTACTCCATCCAACAAGCAATACTGAGAAACACTTCTTCAACACTAATGAAGTATCGTGCTGCTTCATTTTCCAGTATCATATGAAGCTACAGATGGAATCAAAGGTTCAAAAGAGCATATTAAAAAAGCCCCATTAAAATGGGGTCCTGGCGATAGTAACAAAGACTGCACATGACTCTCAGTGACACTCATTTTCCTTGTAGACCACTACCTGCTTCACCTGACAGAAGCACATCCCCCAGAGCAGTCTGAAACACAAGTACCTTTGCGTCCAGTTGTCTAAATCGATGGACCATCCTGAAAAAAGAGAGAGGACACAGAAGAGACAACTGAGTCCAGGTATTAGAGAAGCTTTGGCTAACCACCCCCTCTTTGCAAACCTGTGCAGCAGAAGTCTATCTGGAGTCAAGAGATCTAGTCCTCACATCTGTGGCCAAGGAGTGGAGCTAAGGCAACTAGGATCTGAAGTTGTCAGAAGACTTCCTTCTTTGCATATAGTCAGAGGTCAGCTACAAAACAGATTGTTTGCAGATTCCTCTACTTGGGAACACCAGTGTTTCATCCTCCCAAGAAGGCAGGGCTGTTAGTGTCTTGGCATTGTTTTTATTACAAGTATATTAACTAATATATGAATTACTTTATGAATGTTAGTGCTGCTCTATTGCATTTTCCTTGTCCAGACACTTCTGCTTCCAGTATAAAAAGCTATTTTTTTTCTGGGTTTTTTTGGCTTCTTATCCAATGCTGAGTGCCTCTGGGTAGTCTTAACATAGATGCTTACTTGTGGACAGCAGTGTCCACAGCAGGGGCAGAGGAGCATGGAAGAGTCTGGTCTTTCCTACTTATTCTTATCAGGTCTTCCCTTACATTTGATTTCGGGGAAATACTCAAACTGCTGGAAGCTAGCTACAAAATTGCACTGTCATACACAGCAGGTTACTCTTGCTGTTTTCTACCTTTCTCTATATTTCTCTTTCCTCTTCTACTATTGCTCTGAAAACACTGAGGCAGACCCCAAAGAAAGTGTCATCATCTGGCAGTCCAGACAACTAGTCCAAAACACCAACCTTCAAATACCATCAGTCCAAATAGCATCTTCCCCTCTCCAGAGATCTTTCCTGCTCATGCTGTTAAATACAGACCTCCATACAGATAGATGCCATGGAAATGCTTGATACGTCAGGTCTAGTGCTAAATATTCTCTGCTAACTGCGTAACGCTACAAAACCAGTCAGCTATAGCACTGCTTTCCACAATGAGACCTCAAAACACTGCAGGAAGACAATATTTTCTCCTCTGGTGGTAAAATAGAAAGACTCAAGTACAGAAAGGTGAAATCATTTGAAAAATACTCTGACAGACATTTGGAACAAGTATGTTTAATACATCTACCCAGCTACTGTGTGCATAATACACCATTATAACCCTTGCAATATTGCCATTAGCATTTTACAAGCCCAATCGATTATTTCTGAAGACAGTCTCCAGCAGCTGACAAAAAAAGTCATCATTTTACTTAAAAAGAAAAGGCACATTTAGGCTGAGTTTATTTATCTACTCATTGGTTGTAAACATTTAGAAATGCTGAAAACTTGCATTCACTAAAAATACTCAACAGAAAGTTAAGAGAATGAAAACAAGAAGGCCAGACGTACTCTTCTGATGAATCATTTGCTTTGGTATTGATTTTGACAAGGTAATTTTCCTTCATGACAGCTTCCCATGCCAGAATTTCATTGTCCTCATTTTTCAAGCCTGGAAAAATGTATGTGAAGAAAAACAACAACACTAGATTAAGTTAATTTGTCTTTCCAATGCTAAAATGCAAAAAGGCTGGGTTAGTGCTTGCATTCAGAGGCTAGTTATTCCCTTCTCTGCATCCAGGGCATTCACAGCCCCACTTCCCACCTGTGACACAGCTCTGATAAACATGACATAAATGCATTTTTCTGTATGATTCTGGCAACTAGAGTCGGTTAAAAAAAAGGAAATATGAGAGAAAAACCCAACAAGCTCCGAAAGTCTTTCTGCAATTTTTTGAGTCTCGTTTAACGCCAGTGCTTTGTGAAATGGCAGCTGCTTGAACAGGCATAGGACATTTCCAGAAAGTTCCTATCCGGATCTAAGTTTTCAATTTGTTTTTACGTTATCCTATATTGGATCATTAAAAGTAACACGTGTTAGGAATCAAGTTTATGACTTCTCATTGAACTAAAACATCTAAAAATGATTAAGCATTGTCTTCTCCGAAAAGCATCTCCTGTTGATGCTGTAAATTAAAGAGTGACACAGAATGCACCACTTCGAGGCACTGAAGTCCTCCAGGATAATACTTCTGGTACTTCATCCTGTTCCAACAGGACACCAGAGACCAAATGGGTTTTAATAAAAAAAAAGTTAGCCAGGACAAAAGCAGCCCACAACTGGCAAAAGACTGAAGTCCCATTTCCTCCACTCCGTGCTCCTCTGACCACACACAGCCTCAGTTGTTCTCCCAGATACCAACAGGCATTTAAGCACCTGAATCCCAGCCATTTCCATAAGAGTTAAGTGGGGAAGCCAGGATTTTGCAATAGTCAATGCATTCGTGTGCTTTCTCCACACAGATCTCAGTTCGTGTCACCAGCTCAACCACAACGATATTCTGGCTCTAATTCTTTCATTTGCTTTTAGAACTGGAATGGCAGCTGTGCTTCACTTGGGCAGAAGTATCTGCAGTTCAATAACCTCCTCAGCAAGGAAACCAAACAGTGATTTGGACAGAAACATTTTAGTCAGCACTGAGGAATTATACCCCAAAGCAGGCATCTTTCTCCTAAACCAATAACAAATCCAGCCTGTGCTGCAGGGCAACCATGAAGTTGCTGATGAATGGAAATAAGTCTGTCAACTAACTCAATTTATCCTCTCTCATCTGCTTCTGAATGACACTTAAAAAAGAAGAGAAAACACTCAATTTGATGGGAGTAAAAAACCTTGTTAAAACAATATTTATCTGTGCCATCTGACAGAGTAAATAAGGGGGAAAATGGCTGGAGGACCGTCTCAGCCACTTCTGCATTTTTGAGGTGGTTTGCCCATTTGGCCATGCCCAGAGGGCCAATAGACTCTCTTCCTTCTCTTTCCAATCACTCACCAGCAGGCAGAACAGCCTCTGAAGAAGAGTGGGCTCTACTAGGCTGCCCTACCAGCTACGAGCTGTCTTAGCTGGAAGACTGCAATAGAAGGACAAAAAGAAATGCTATTCTAGAAGGTAGAGTGGCAAGCAGAGGCTAAGACCACCTGTTGTACAAGTTACCTAAACCTTCAGAGCAAGCAAGATTAGTGATCTCTAACACTGGGTAACGGTGCAGGAAGGATGCACTACCAGACGATAATGACAAATGGGACAGGGTACATTTTTCATGCAGACTATGAAGACGACACCCAGCTGCTGCAGGCTCTGGATGAATTTATTCAGAGCTCGAATACAATAAAACCTAACATTTCAAAGTTAGGAAGCAACACAACCAGGCCCAAACTGATAGGATTGTTTTGAAGACTTAATTGATTTGCATACATGAGGTTATTCCAGTCTGATATAGCTTGGACAAGAAGCACTGGATAACTCTGCACAGTACTCAAGTGAAGCAGGTCTCATGGTAGAACACAGAAGCTCTCTAACCAGACCCAAAGCAGAGCTATTGGAGGGTGGAGATCACAACAATTCTCAATTGGAATTTTAGCATAAGGAGTTAGGAGTATGATTCCTCATATCCCAGAGAAAGCGCACTGTGAGTACTGAGGGAAGATTATGGCTGAGAAGCAGCCAGGAGCTTTGATTTAAATCTCCTCAAAGAGATTTCCAGCAACACAGTGGTTTTGCATTTGAGGGATAACATGAATGAGATGCTCCTCATTTCCAGTCAACCAACTCCTCCAAGGTCCACACTGGCCTTGAAAATTTCACAACATGTTGACTGCCTGATTTAAACACACCATGCCATGGAAGAGTTGCAATGCACCTGCCACAGAGCTGACTTGAAGGCAGCAAGGAATAATCCTACTCACAACAAATAGATGGCTCTCTGCTTTCTTTCTTACAACAGCATTTGAAACATGTCCTCATCACCATGAATATGTAGGCAAAGATGACAAAAGGGAAGGGGATAGTCAAGCGACTGCAGTATTCTTGGACCAAGAAGAAACGCTGGAATTTCCACACCTGGTCATTGTTCTCTTGTACTGATCCAACTGTGTAACTAACAGGCAAAGAAAGAGAAAATACATACAGCGTTAGTTATTTACCAAAGAATTCGGAGCCAAGGAACACAGCATTTCTCTTTATTATACCAGGGCATGTTTTCATAAGGTCATCCTGGAGCTGGTAATTTTTACTGATCAGGAGTTTATTAAATTAGCGTTCCTTTTTAGAGATAAATTTGAAAATTGGAGGAACTAAGACAGTAGGAAAAAACCCTGAATTTACAAGTAAACTGGAACAAACAGGAACAGGGAGAAAATACACCACATGCTTTCCCTACCTTAGCTCTAGGCAATTTTCTTCTAGCCTAGACACATGAGAACAGGATGCTTCTTTGCAAGACACCGTGTCTCTCAAATTCATCAGCTAAGTTCTTTCTAAGCAAAAAAACTCCTCTAAAAATAGAACATTTACAAAAAATGAAAAGCTCCTGAGATTTTCAGTGGAGGCATTAAGAATGCTGCAGGCATGGATCAAACCTACTGTACTAAGCACTGCACGAAACCAGCAAAGAAACAGCTGTGAGAGCAAACAGCTCACAGACTGCCTGACCTTTCATTGCTGACATAAACAGCAGATGGATGTTTCCAAAATGTCTGTCTTGAGGTCCTAATGGACCCTTACACAAAACAAGCTGAAACCTTCACCTGGTGGAAACTATCTTTTGTTTTAGAAGATAAATACAATCCTGAATTTCAGAAGTATCTAAAATATAATATTCACCCTTTTCAGCTAATGCACACTCTACACAAAGAAAACGTGTATTCTCTGTTGTTAAAGTTAATATAGTAATTAATATTGTGATTACAACATATAGAGACACTGAATGGACTTGTGTCTAATAGATATCAGCATTATTCAAGATTGACAAGTACTATGTACACACTGGTTTTAGGAGGAGCCATCACAGATTCACACGTTCCTAACTGCGTCAAAAGAAAAACATCTAGGATTACTGTTTGCCCACCGGACTTCCTGAGTCCAGTACAATACAGCGCTCCTGCTTGATTAAGTAGTTCAGTCTACTGTTAAAATGAACTATGCAATGCTCTGAGAGTGTAATTGGAGAATTCATGCTGGGTCCCTTCCACAAAATAAGCTGAACTGGCAAAAACGAGGTTTTTACTGGCATAACGGCATAAACCAGTGCATTTAACATTAGGTGCTGTTAAAATGGGTGTCCTAAGAAATATCGAAGTCTTCTAGGGTAGAGCTGGCTTACTGCTATACACTTTCTTTTATTAACATGGATTGCTTTCACCCTTTCTAGAGAGTATAAACATTGTCTTCTGTCCACAGGTCCTGTGCAGGTTAGGAAAACACATGTACAATAAGTAGATATGCTGCACCAGTCCTAGCTTCCTTGCTAAAAATCACATTTCTGACTGTCTTTGGAGCCTAGGTCAGCATGGGAAGAAAGAGCCCAAGCAGATGAGAGAGGACATCCCAAAGCTGAGTGGTTCTCAGCTCATCACACTAATATATCTCATCTCAGGGCAGGAAAATTTGGCACTGTCATTAGGGACGCAGATCCTCGAGGCAAACCAAGGGTCCTTCGCAGTTCCTGTAAATATTCTCATTGCCACAGCAAGTTCCTGCTAAGCCTGCCGCTGCCAAGACACCATCAAAACACACAACAATAAACACAGCAGACCTCAAGAACAATACCCAGGCACTGTAAGTAAAGGAGTAGGGCTGGGAAAGAAAAGGGAACCACAGCACTAATCCAACTGTATTCACAAATCAGAAGTGAGACAGGAGGGTCTCACATTCCAGAAGTCTGGTATGAAGGACTTCCCATTATTAACTCAGCTCTGTGTTAGAGGTTACAGTGTAAGAAACAAAGACTTCTGGAAGAAGTTGAGGAACCTTTTCCCTGCTGTTGCTGGTCCCAATGTAGTCAATATGTTTTTAATAATGTGTACAACAGCCACCATATTTATTTGGCAATTCAGTGCTGGCTTTGTGATAAGGTCAGCAGTTACCCAGCACCACATTTCAGGTGTCTGATCCATCTGCACAGTGTAACACCTCACAAGGTGCCAGAATAGGCCTCCTAACCAGTAGACCCACAGACAGATAAGTTACCCTACAAAAACACAGGTGATGGCATTTTTCAAGACAAAGTCCTTTGGTATGTCCCAAGGAGATGCAGCCCATTGCCTGTGGTGTAAGTCAGAACAACAAATAGCACATCCACCAGACCAGTAACACACCCATCATCACCACACAGCAGTTCTTGTTAATAAAATGAAAGTGCAGTAACTGCAATAACAACTCATTTATTTAGTCTAGCAAGGTCAATTGTGCAGCAACTCATACTTGGTAAAGCACCAACCCAGCTATCACACCCTGTGTGAACCACACGGGTTTGTGCTAAGCCCATTGTGCAAAGGATGCTTACAGAAGCAGCAAAAGGACAAGCAGCAATCCATCCTCAGGACGTTGTACAAGTTTCGGTCACACTGTCATGACAAATGCTGAATAACCTTGCCTTTGTCCACCTTCCCGGACAGCACCCTTGAGAGGTCTGTTCCAAGCTGGGAACCCTGTCCAGACTACTCCCAGAAATTCCTCTGCAAAAGATGTAGGCAGAGTCCAAGGGCGGGTTTCATGCTGTTTGCCAGGACTTCATTCCCTTTCTTAGAAGGATATTGATACAGAGACCACAAGCAAGTGATCGCTCCTTTATTACGTACCCAAACATGGCCACGAGCAGGTTCACAAGGAGGATGTTAGTTGAGAGCATGTAAATGCAGACAAGGGGAATGGTAATCCACTCTGGGAAGCGGGGTTGGTTGTTGGCATCCAGCTCCACACACAAGGGCTTGGACTCATTCCCAGAAAAGGTGCAGCGGTCAAAGTTGTAGGTGGTACCTCAAAGGGTGAGAGTGGAGAGCAAACAATGAGCCTTCTCCCCCTCTTTCTGTTGGGTCGAGCCCTGTGTACTGCCACTGACCACAATACATGTGGCCTCCTCCTTCCCCACCTCCCCATCAGACGTAAAGCCTTGTCTTGCTGCTTGGAGGAAAAGGGCCAACACAGGACTGAACCACCACTGAAAGAACAGAGCCCTCCACCTGCCCAAGAGAGATTCCAACAAAAGACAGCTACCATCAACATCATCAGGGTAGTGGCCAAACATAGCCAGGTACGGCTCATAGATGACGGATCGAAATATCCACTCCCAGCGGTGCTCATTCTTTCTCAGGATGCCTTGTCTGGCCACACCAAAGGCCACCATCCACACAGCAAAGAGAAAAAGGAAGAAGAAGACATCTATCATCTGAAAAAGGACAACAAGCAAACACATCAGTGCCCTACTGAATGCATGTTGCAAGCCACACATGGCCTTTTTTCTCTGATTTGATATTTGGGTGGAGAACAAATATTAGAAAGGCCTACACAAGTCAGCAGCATTTTAATGCAAGTTTTCAGATCACTGCTCCATAAACTTACAGTCACCAACACACATACGCAAATAATTGACTGTTCCCACTCGGAGAACTTAAAAAATGATTATGCAACCTTAAAACCAAAGCACGTTTCAGAATATAGGATATCCCACTGGCATCAGACAGTCTCCATCCACGAAAGCCAGATCCACATAGAAAGACTATTTATGCAACAACTGTAGCTGCAGACCTTGTAGCCGAGTGTCAGGTGAAAGCAGCCACCACTTCTGAAAATGCCACTCTGGATGGCTTCAAACTAGCATTTAGAGTCCAGACAATCTGGGTAACAGCTTTATGAATTTCTAGCTCTCAACAACATACAGATAATTGAAGACCGGTAATATCCCAGCTGAACTTTGCCATTTGCTGCAGACCTGCCTCCACCAAGATCTACCCTTCCACTAGACCTACGCATCTTTATGGTTAGACTTGCTCAAAAACTCATCCCTTTTGAAGAAGGCCAAACATGAGAAAGATGTACAGGAAACAATCCTGTGTTGTTGCTTCCATATCATAAGGCACTCTAGGACCACGTAATCTCTAGACTTCAGCTTTGCAGCAGTAGTACAAGGCAAAATAAAGGCTTTCTGGGTAGGCTGCAGACCATGCTAGGAGTCGTCTTCTGTTGTCACCACACAGCTGGTTTTTAAATTCCGTATATGCCAGTCCCTTGCTACGGCACAAGACAACCCAGCCACTGCAGAAATTCAGAAAGACAGGGAAAACCTCTCCTAAGGACATCCAGCAATACTCACTTCACATGCCGCTTGAGTGCCATTCCTCAAACACTCCCTGTGTTGAGTGCACTTCAGATCTCTTCTTTGGAGTGTGTGTGGACGTGCAGAGATATCACTGGAGGGAAGATCACCTCCAGGTGACATGCACAGATTCAAGCAGACATACTCCAGCTCTCCAGTGCTCCTCACTTCCACGCCTACAGTAAGCCACATCTGTATTATATGAAACCCTGCTCTCTTCCTATTACCTTTCCCGTCTGCTAGCAAACATCCCCTCCAGCTACAAAGGACAGAATTAGCCCGGCCATACCATGAGCCCGGCCTCACCACCTACTCCTCCAGTTACGCGTGTGATGGATGCAGTGGAAGACAGAAATCCTCCTTCTATACCATTTATCATCATTGTCTTGTTTGGGGAATGTTCATGTGAGCAACAAGAGTGATGGAACATACCACTGAAACACATGAGACATGCAAGACAAAAGCTACCAGGAAACAAATTTCCTCTACTGTTCTTCAGCCTGGTCTTTATTCTCTCCCTACGCAGAGGGAGGTAAAAAGGCCCTGCTCTTAATTAGGTCTTATTGAAATCTTAATTAATCCTGTTTAGCAGATTTAAGAGGATGACAGAACTTGCTGCCATCATCAGAACAGTGGAAATTTTTTCCCCCATGAAAAGTGAAAAAGTGTCACATCATTTATTTAGACTCTCTTGAATAGCTGCCAGAATCTTACCATCCTCTGCAGCATAATAATTTTGGGTCCTAGATTCCTGCTAACTGTGAAAATATGGATCAGCCTCAGAGTAAAAACTATGTAGTCCAAACAGAAAATGACTCTCCCAGCATACCAAGAGCTTTCATCAGATGAGTGAAGCCTGATGGAGACAGTAAAAGAAAATGAAGACAAGCGTTGGGTAAAGCGTGCAGAAGTCAGACAAAAACACACAGAAACAGGGAATGGAAATTGAGTAACTGGGAAAGAGAGCACAGCTATCCAGGGCCCCATGCCCTCTCCCACCCATTCCCACCTGTTGACAGGTGGTAGAACTGGTTAATGCACACCATGTTTACACCCTTCTTATCTTAGCTACATCATTTCTGTGTTTCCTCTTCCCCTCCAAAGCTATTAATGGCAAGGAAATTTTGTACCTTTAGCTATTCCCACAGCCCTCCAAAAATATCAGTGCAATGACTGCTCTGCTGCACTGAGGCAACAAGAAGCAAGTTACAGTTGACTGAACAACTACACTGTAAAGTGTGTTTCCATCATTTCTTTGTCATGGTTGCTAACTCACCCATTCATGTAAAACAGCTTCTATGAGCTAATGACATTCTGTTAGACTACTGTACCTACAATTACAGTCCCTTTAAATACAACACACTAAAAGCTCAAAGAGTCCAGATTACTATACTAAATAGTCAATGACAGCAGCCAGTGAAAATCCCAAAGAACTTCAGACTGAGATATTACCCACCCTACCCTGCAACTTTGTCTGATTTGCTCCATTATAGCCAGTCTTGAAGGCATTGTCATGAAACGTAAGACCATTTCAAACATCTTCTAAACACACTTGCGCCAACCTAAGCATTAAGAAGGGCTGTCCTGCTGGCCCAGAAAGATCTGAGTTTAGGAAAGCCACCTTTGACTCCAGAGATAAGCTCAACTTCTGCTAAACAAAACAGAGAAAATATTGGGTGCAGATATTCCCTAATCACTTTATTTTATTTCTTTATTTGCTTATACAGATTTAGAGTCAAGACTTGGCAGTATTCAGGGCCTTCATAAAGAGCAAGGAGTTTCACAAATACATTGTTTCCCAAAAGCTCGTTACAGGTTGTAGTCAAAACCTAGAAAGGAAGCAAAGCCATAACATGGCCACAAGAACGGATACTACTCACCTGAACACAATCCCTGCTATGAAGTAGAAAATTGCTAGCGTATCCATAACATTCCACAGATCTGAGAAGTACTTACTGCCATTCATGTACCACTGGAAAGGAAAAAGAGCAGAAAGTAACCACCACACCATCTTCCCCTCATCTCTCCCCACTGATGTCCTAATGGGTAAATACTCCACCCACTGCAATAGTAAGGAATGTTTTCTTGCCCAATCGATTTATGTCACACATAATAGGTACAACAGTTCAGATTGCTTTAATTTCCCCAAAAAGAGCGTTCTTAATATATCCAGCAATACCAGAGATTACTGGCAATGTGTTTTTTGCCACTAACTTTGAACAGGACTATGGGTCTACATTTAAAGTTCCTCAACACATTTTCTCCTGCAGTCCAGATGTTCTAGCCTAATGCTCTCGCACTGGGACCAGTTAAGCACATTGGTTACACAAACATTGCACCACAGTGTGGGTTACTGCGCTCAGAGAACATAACCTGATCACACAGGTGCTTGTGCAAGGGGAGAGGAGGGAGCACCCCTGACAAAGAGCAGAGATTGAGGTACTTAGTGCTCACAAGCTGCCAGGGAATGTCAGGGTAGATCACTGTATGCTCCAGCAGAACTGCTGCCAGACGGGTCAAAGGAGTCTTGGCTTGACCCACTATGGGCAGATGAAACACTGCAGGAGGGCAGGAGCATCACTGTTTCAGGGCAGTTGAAGTATTCTGACTTCTCTTTCTTCACAGAGCTCATTCAGTAATCTGTCCCTGGCTATATGCACATGCTTCTCATCAAAGATGCAGATTTAATTTATTCTTTTAATTACCTGGTTCTATTCCTGAATTGCAAGCCTAGGGAGAATCTCTGCCCATTCTCAGACTGACTGGTACTGCACACCCTGGATCCAAAGTTTGTGCAAGAACTAACTTCCGGATCCAATCTGGAGGTGACTCATTAGGACAAGTAGTTTAACCAGGAGAAACCTCCACCAGGCCTGAAGAAATAGACTGAGTCCCTGATCATAATTCTTTTTCATTTTTCATTAAAATAATCAAAGCTTAGTAGAGTACTAATCAATGAATCTCTCTATAACTGGCATATCCGAGAAAGGCAATTGTGCTCAGTACTTCTAGAGGAAACAAAGGTCAAGGGAAGTTTTCTTCTGAATGTAAAAGAAGCTACAAGTAGAAAGTCTCACTTTGCTCTTCCAGTTGCACAATTGTTGCATTTTCTTGGGATGCATTGCTAAAGATGGACAGTTGTGGTTGTGGCAGCTACAAGGGTGTCAGGCTCAAGATACTACCAGATGCTGTGGCAGCACACACCTTTGTCACTACTTAAGCTACCAAAGGTTAAGCATTGAGTGGGGACAGCATGTCTGGCACCCCTGACATTAAGTTGTCTCTGTCTAGTACCTCCCTAAATCAAACACAAGTTGAGTTGCCTCACTATACATGGCAGTGAAGTGGTGCTTTATGTGAACAGCTAGATGCATATGGTCCAAATGTCTTTCACAAAGCAACAAGCATAGCCCTGCACTACAGCTGTATTAAATGCAGCAGGTTAAAGCCTGATGCCTCTTCTAGTAAGGGCACAATTACGGATGGAGGAAAGGAAACAGGTTTTGATCTAACACAGAAACAGCGAAAACAGAGGCATATTTGTGTAAACAAGTCAGAACAACTGAGACTGCAGTGCAGTTCAGTCCTTCAAGCATCAAGCAGTTCCCACTGCTAAGACTCAACGTACATGGAGCTTCTGTCCAGATTCCTTCTCCATTTGAGAAAATGGGGCTTTCCTGCACACCCCACAGGTCTACGCACTCACCTGGCTGGAGGCTATGTCCATGTGGCTAAGAAGATAGCAGGAAAAAGGCATCTCCGATTTCACTATTGCCATGACAGCTCTAAACGGGATATGAGAAAGTAGCTCCGGCTAGTTAAAAATCCCTAGGATCACCAGAAGTGAAAACAGGGCTGAGCCAGTGGCTTACAGTTCAGATACAGTTCAGTTCTCCTGAATGGTGAAACAATCTGCTTTAAATTTTGAGCAATGTCTATTTGCTGTCACTTCCACAGACACACCACTCTAATCAGAGGGTTGATTTTTCCCCAAAATGAGCTAAGTGACTGCAGCAGCTACAGTGGGACCCCAGGCAACGTTACTCTTACTTTTCCTTTGATGTGAAAACATAATCTGAGACATGCCTTTTTTTTTTTTTTAAATTATTAAGGACACATATATTATTTTGATGCAGAGTTAGACAGTGGCACACACAGTCTATCTCATAGGAAGCCAGCAAGAAAGCTTCCTGAGAAGCTTACAGGACTGGGATGCTGTTCTGCATTCTGCTTCTTAGCAAAATAGATTTGAAGCCAAGACACTGGCTTAAGACAACTTTAAATCTTCAACAGAGTTTCCATTTTAGCTGCTTCCACTCCCACAATCTAATCGGTACAGTCTGGCCACCAGCTGTTAACGCTATTACTGGAATGTGAAGCTGTTCTACCTGCTCAGGGTACTGAGAAATAGTGACATTGGTGGGAAAAGAGATTTCTATCCCTAGGGCTTTCCCCAGGACTTTTGCTGGGTACACACGGGAAGTGCAAGGACAGGTCCAGAGACACGAGAACCTAAATCAGCAGAAACAAACACTCCATTAGTGTTTTCAATGCAGCAGTCTCTTTACTTTTCCCCCATTTTCCTTAGCAAGTAAAGTTGCCTTAAACAGGGTACCACCTTGACTATTAAAAAGGAAAAAGACCACACAACAAGTTAAGTACAGTAACATCTCAACACTCACCCAGGTCATTTGAGCTCACGTAAGAAAATGTTATTGCAGGGTGGTCTGATCCAGCAGATCACCCACAAATACTCACGTGGAGACTGATACCTTACAGGACAATTAGCAAGCAGCACTGCACTGAAACCACACACCCATTTCTCTCCCGGCTTCCCCAGCAACTTCCCACTATTCTGAACGCTGACCGGTAGAGACCAGCTTGCCTGAAAACCAGTAGATTTCATATGTCTCTTTACAAATGAACTGAGAAGAATATTGACTATGCAGCTGGCTATAAAGGCAGTCCCACACATTGCTCCCACACTACACCAGCACAAGCAATGCAGGCTGTCCAAATCTGGTCCTTGGGACTATGCGAATCTAGCAAAAACTGCATTTATGATTAAAAGATAAACAGAAATTCATAATGATATGTTGCTCATTGGACAAAAAAAGAAAAAAAGGGATGGGATGTAGAGAAGATAGGCAAGAATCACTATGTCTAGAGGTATGCACCCAGATAAATGTGTTAAATGTAACTTCCTATTCTCAACTGCTTTGGCAATCCAAGCCAAGCATTCCTGAGAAATATCTCCGTTGGCATCAGCTTATCAACACAGCCTCAAAGCCAATACACACTCCTCTTGGTGCATGCACGCTGCAGCTACTGTGGCACAAGCAGGAATTAAACATTGGGGCAGGGGGAATATTCATTGTGGCTTGAGTCACCAGAACATCTGTCCCAAGAACTGGTTTCCCTGTAACTTAGAAGCAGCCTGCACTGCCTTACGCTACTAGGAGGAGAAAAACCACAAGGCTTTTAATCTAGCACTAAGCATTTTTGGTTTGCAAGCGCTGCCTACTTGTCTCACTTCATCACAAAGTAGAATGAAGACCAGCACATAAAGGATTATCTCCAGGACAGTAGGTTCCTTCTGGAAATCCATAAGCAACACGTAGGCGAAGAGCAACAGGAAAGCGATGTAGAAGATGACATTCCAGGAGAAGACCACGAAGGGGGAGGTGAAGAAAGATACATAATACAAGAAGAGTTTCTTACTCTTCTCCACAGGTTTTTTCCTGAGGAATTAAAAGAAGGAAAAGGTCTCAAAGCATAGTTTTTATGCCTGGAAACATTTGTGCTCTTCATCAAAGTGAAAATGAGAAAGGTGCAAAGTCTATCACAGGACATTACTTTAAAGGTAATGCCATTCTGCATCTACTGACTTCAGGAGTGTAAGTAAATTGGCACATCTTAGCTTCAGATCAGAGTGAGGACACGATCTGTCAAAAGCCCATTCAGCCATTAAATATCTTTATCTGAGAGTGATTGATCACTGGAACAGGTTCCTCAGCATGGCTGTGGAGTCTCCATCCCTAGAGATGCTCAAAACCCAACCGGACAGAGTCCTGGGCAACCTGCTCTATCTGACCCCACTTACAGCAGGGGGTTGGACTGGATGATCTCCTGAAGTCCCTTCCAGCCTGAAATGCCTTATGATTCTAGAATTAATTGACTTGCTCTACTTCTACTAATGAAAAGCCAGCTGATTACCTGAAGGAGATGAAACCACACCCTATTAAAGGGAAAAAGAACAGACACAGTATAATCTTCCAGTTCTTAGTATCCCTTGATATCTGTCCATACCACTGCTTGGAAAGGAAATTCTGCAGGGAAGAAGAAAATATCCTCGTTTGTTCTAACAGCAACAAAATAACCTAGCAATGTTATCAGAGGACATTTGATTCAGTAAAAAAAAAACCAAAACTTGGAGATTTCAATAAAAATCACTGTGATTCCTGTTTCAACAATACAAAAAGATTTCTGCATCAGTTACTGTGTGCTGGTTCATTAGTCCAGCCTCCCTCCAGTCTACATGACGAGGAGTTCAAAATGGGTCTGAGCAGAACTTGACCTGATCTACAAGGCACTTTACACCGGGCAGTACATCCACACTGTGCATACACCGGAGCTGTGCCAAGGGAGAAGTCACTTCAGGCAGTCTTTACCATCCGGCTCATTACGATTTACAGCTCAAATCAAGTCTTCCCCTCCTGACTTCACATTTGTGGGCAAATCAGTCACCTCCTATCTCAAGAAGGGGAGCCACACACCCTGTCCCCCACCAACCACAGCCAGTGCTCTCTGGGATGCATTTCACAGCACTGCAGGCACTGATGATGCGAGCATGCTGCAGGACACAGCTACACTCCGGCTGTGCAAAGCTCAGTGTTCACAAGGCTGGGAAACCTTGCCCGGAGGCTCTCACTTTCACGAGCACAGCAGCTGAGCATTGGCCTTTCACAGACTGTTCACGTGGATGCAGCATTTCCACAGCAAGAATATTCACTTTTTTTAAAGCTACCCAGATCACAAGAGTTACAGAAATCTGTGCATCTTCTTTTCACTGACATTACCTGCACCCCTGGCTGTGCAATGAACTGCTGGTCCTTAGCTTCCACTGCTAGCTCCAGACAATTGCTCCCTCCCCAGGCTTCACAGGAATAAGTCAGCAGCTCCTCAGCTAGATCTTCATCACTGCTGTAGCACTCGGTGAACAGCTCTGGAAGAAACAAGCAGCCTCACACTGAGCTCCAAATTCAGCCTCAATTTCCCACCAGCTTGGGTACAATTGTCTTCCGTGACTTCCAAAGCATAATATTTGTCATATTAAAGCATGCAGATACAAGGACTCTTCCACATTTTCAGCATGAAAAAACGTGTACGTCGCTTTACAACCCCACTTGCACGTATTAAGCTTTCACACAGAATTCATTCTGGATTGAAAACTGTAGATCAGCTCAGAGACAGCATTAAGGTGAGTTCTGCACTAAAAAATTGAGGAAAAATATTAACTTCTACTCAAATGACTCAGTACATCCACTTGTTACATTTTTTTTCATTCATTTAGCGCTTTCTGAATGACTTACAGTCAGTCTCAATTGTCCCAAGTTCACAGTAGGGTTAAACAAGTGCAGAATATGATGCTTTTTCACTAGGAAACAAATTGCAGGCTTAGTTGTTCTAGCAGGGCTGTGAGCATCTTATTCTGCCCACAGACTTTTGCCACTAACAACCACGTAGAGCAAAACATTATTTCTCCTTCCAGCTCTGGACGTTTCCCACTCGAAGGTAGTTCTGTTGGTGTACCTGTGAGAGTGCAACAAGGCAATGTCCCGAAGAGCAATCCAGCCTCCTATGAAACACACCAGCCTTCACTAGAAGCTCTTCTCTTCAACAGCACATTCTCCCAGGCATTTCATAAACTGCTGTTACCATAACTGCGAGGACACACATGTACAGCAATACTTTCGGCTGGTATTGCCACATACACTGCAACATGCAGATAGATCTCGATAGACAGGCTTCAGTGAGACCTGTTCACTTCTCAGTGTCTGGCTAAAAAATCAGGCCTGAGGGATGTAGATACCTTGAAGAAAGTCTATTTAAACAGTTTTCACCCTGTGAAGTAGGAGATACTTTCTGGTAACAAATAAGATATTTTCAATGTGGCCTTGTGCCACTCCTTAGTGGATAGTGAAATAGCTTTGTAGTCATTCTGACACCAAGACAAATAAAAACAAAGCTAGAAGACCAACAGGTCAGTCTAGTTTCCGTTAGCCCCAGAAAAAGAACAAACATGGTCTGGTTTTAGGAGCAATAAAACAATACCCATCTGTAGAGATTTTCAAGATATGGCTAAATGAAGCCACGACTAAATTGATTTAGTCATGGTGGTAACACCACTTCAATGAGAAGATCAGACTAGAGGCCTCCTGAACCCCTTCCCAGCAATATTTCTATGGGTTCGCTGTTCAGCGTGCAGTGCCATTACACCTTAACTGTCACCTCATTGGATTTATGGAGATGACAGCAGACTGCTAGGCAGCAATGCAGTTAGAGATCCACTGTTTTCTGCGTCGGGCAACAGAACAACGCTATAGCCTGTAACAAAGGCCCAGAGGCAACAGAGTAATGTGTTTCCCTCCAAGTTATGGAACCAAGGTCCTGCTCCACAGGGTGCACCACAGGTAAGCGTGAATTTTAAGTTGTGTGTGCTACAAATTAATCCCTGCCCTGGTATCTGCCAGCTGTGCTGGCTTTCCTTTGCATGTTTCTCTGAATAATTTTCAGGACAACAAGACATGGAGGAAACAGCAGCACTATTGCTCAGGAAACGGAAGTCCTAAAAAAACCAAAAAAGTACATCCCTCTGCTCTCCTGTCACCCGTTAACCCTCTAAATACGAAACTATTGGTCACTCCAGCCCATGAGATGCAGGGCTTAATTCTGAATTATTGACAGTCCTTGCAACAGGAGAAACTGAAGGTCATACAAAGGAAAAAAAATAACTGAGCTAGATCTGCATTCTCAATAAGCAACAGCATTGCTTGTCATCTTAGAATCCAGAAGGTATGTAATTTTGCAGTTCAGAATACAGTAATTCAATCCACTTGTTACCTGGAATTTATTCTCACTCCCCAAAAGTAGCAGCAAATTTGAAGGCTGGCATTTCTCAAGCTGAATATTACCAGCACTCACACAGAAAGCTTCCCTTATTTTACATTCTCCTGCCTGTTTCTGGGCACCCTTTTTCAGCCTTGCCATTAGAGCTAGGTAGCTTCTCTTCCCAATAAAAGATATACTCTACTCAAAAAAAAAACCCCACAACACCCACTTTTGGAGGCAAGCTGTTCAGACAGGACATACAGTTTCTCCTGAGAACAGATGGTATGGAAGAGATTTCCAAGCAGTAAGAACACATTTCGACATTAAATGGAAGCATTTAATGTTGGATATCTAGTTTTCTAAATAAAGCTTTCTTTCTGCTTCCTTTTGAGATGTCATTTCTTTTCTTTACAAATCAGGCTGGGTTTCTGGGCAACATTTCAGGCAAATTAAATGAATTACCTTGCCTTGTATTCCGGTGAACAAAACCAGCAGTTAACAGTTTTGCTTTGCACAAAGTAAAAACACCCCTATGCAACCACTGCTACACATCAGACCTAAAGATCATTAAAAAAAGTAATGTTCCAAGAAAGGAAACAATTTCCTGATCTCTGACCCTTTCTATTAGATTTCTCAAGGGCTTGAAGGCACTCACCTACTGCTCTTGTCTCATACTCATTAGCGAGTTCTTCAGACTCACCAGCAGCATTTATATCATTCTTCACCTTCGCCATGCTTTTCAGGAGCTTACTGGCCCCGAGGGCTGCCAAAGTGCAACCTCTGGTCTATGGAGAGAGAGTTTAGTCTTAGAAAGACCTCTGCAAAGGGAGTGTGATATATTCATTAAAACTTACCACCTTATTTTGCAGTTGCTCAGTTCCCAGTCAAGACTGGCAAATGAAGATCCAGTTACACAAAACACGCAGCAATCTGGTGTGATAACTTTTGTGACTGGTCTGAAAAGTTATTGTGTTTAATAGCTATATATCAGCTTTGCATGTGTGGCTGAAGATTCACAAAAGAGGGTCTGCTTTGTCATGAGCTACAAGCATTTCCACTGTCCACCAGCAGTCTGGACCAGCTGGGTGTATCCCATAAAAAACATCCACATGTACAGGGAAGGAGGACTCTGTTTCAGACACAAAGGCCAACGTGAGCAGGAGCATCCACTGCTTTTTCTCGCATTAGCCTCACATTTACAGCTTGTGAATTATGTATTTGATACAATCATCATTAAATGTACTTTATGATCAAAATTAGAAATGGATTTCAATCAAATACCTGGGTAAGAACACATCCATATTGTGGAACAGGTGGGAGTTCAGCATCACATGAGAACATACAACTATAGGTAAATGCTAGCTGGACTGCAGACTCACACATGACATTAGGAAAGGAAAGTATGAAATCCACACCCAAACACAAAATGGGTACTATTAAACCTACTTACAGAGTCATCTAGCAATTACCTCTTGTGGTTTTGAGTTTGAAGATGGACCAAGAGCCTTCAAAGGCCAACAAACCAAAGACAAGGAACACCACTGTGCTGTTTGCAAAGAGGATAAAGGAGAAATCAACTTACTTGCTCCCAGATGACTTTAGACAACTCTTTCTTGTTCTGAAGAACTGACCAAATAAACAGAGCTTGCAATGGATGCCTTGTGATAGGGCACTCTTCCTGAAAGAAAGAGCAGCAACAACTCAGATATAAGCCCACTAAACTGTTTTCAACCGGAACAAATCCTAGCCTGCCACACTCCTGGTTTTGTATTTTCTTCCTTATACAGCCAGCCCAATGATCCCCTGTCTTGACTATCTGGCACTTGTCACACAGTAATGCAATTTAGTTCATATTTATATTAAAGCCTTTTATTTCCCTATTTTGTGTGGAAGAATCAGCCTCCCTGTTTTTCCTAAAGTGGGCATTTAAAGGACATTTAGGTCAAAGTCACATTCTGCTTTAACCTGTGCAGTTCAGATAGTCTCATTCACAGCTTGACTTTGTGTTTAGAAAACACAGATCAACATCTTCTAAAAGGACACTAACTTATACCAATATTCCTTTTGTGTTTAAGCAAGACCCCAAGCTTCACAAAAACTTAAACAGAAAGGAATTTCTATACCACCAACCTCTTTGCATTAGAGTAGTTAGCACCTAAGCATGGCAAAGCCATCACAAAATGACTCCTGAAAAACAAAAGTTTTAAGAACCACAAGCTTCAGTGGAAACTCTCAAAGCTAACCAGCATTTTCAAACCACGCTTGCCCTGAATGCCCCATGTGTTGCATTGCACCTCTGAAGTCACTAACTGATTTCAAAAAAGTTTCCTATCTGATGCCTGAGCTCCAGTTTTGAAACTCAGATCTGGATCTAATGTTTGGACCTACTATGCTGTGATAAATAAGAAGTCTGGTTCTACCTGGCAATGAAATAAAGTCTAGAAGGTGCTTGACACCCACGCAGCAATCAAGGTTTAAGATACAAGACGCTGTACCAAGACATAAAAGTCCAAATTTCTCATGATCAGTTAGCATCTCTGTGCTGGACTCTGATCTTATATTGGTATAAATTACAGGCATAACTATAGGATTGATTGCTCTAACAGAAAATATTTTAACTCAATGTTCAAACTGACCCATTTTTCTCATAGTTAAATGAACCTTACATGCATTTGCAAAATAGAACAGTATGTTAAATGTAAAATAAGGTTGAGACTGTCAAAGCAAATCCTGCTACACCAGAAACAAAACAAAAATTTTTTTTTTCCTTTCAGGGGATGCACAGTGGAATCAAGGTTTTCACCACTTACTGAAAGATGTATCTCCATCTCATCTTTGCTATTTTTCTCTTCTTTTTTGAGACCCCTTCGGAAGTCTTCAACCATCTTCCACACAAATGTGAGGAGTGCATCATTATAGGAGTTCTTTGCGATCTGCAGGTTCTTGAACACCAGGCTGCTGAAGTTGTTGGTGTACAGTTCTCTAAGGACCTCTGTGGTAAGGAACTTCCTCAGATTCAAGCCATTTTCCAGGAAGAGACGGACAAATTTGGGCCTGTCTTTTACTAGAGCTGTGAACATGACATCCTGCAGGTCAGCAGACTAGGAAGAAATGGAAAATCAAATGTCAGGGAGCACATGAGACATTACCTAAGGGCCTGACACACGTGGCTAACAGCCACATTTTCCTTCATGTTGCCACATTTTTATCAGAAGCAGTTTCTTCTGTATGCAGTTGCCTTTGTTGCATGGCCTAGAGTACTTCTGGCACAGACAGATAACCTGTGGAATCAGTGATGACAGTGCAAGCAGGAATAGACACTCCTACTTATCACAGAGGTTGGGGTGCTGAGACAGTGGCTGCTGTTAAGATGTCTCTTTTCCTACTGCTCCCCTGACCGATGTCACTGTACTCAGATAGAAGTGATCTGTACCTCCCAGTTTCGATCGTTGGTGAAGATCTCGTCACTGGCCAGGTCCAACTGGTTCCACTCCAGCAAGAGCTTCAGCTGCCCATTCCAGTTATCTCTGTCATGCTCATTAGTGCTGAAAGCTGCAGAAGAGGAACAATCTTCTAGGTAAAAGACCAGAGACAGAATAGCTTCTTGGCATACTTATTCATCTCCACTTTTCACACTCTACCTGACAAGACTCCTATCAAGTGTCTTTCCCCAGACTCATGCGCATCTTCCTGACTGGGTTTCAGAGGATGCTGGAGGCATAGAGACATATGTATGGTCCAACACAGCCCACAAGTGAGCTGCTAGGAGCACCTCATCAACCAAAATCAGCACAGCACTTCCTTCAGGCTCCTCAGTGTCCTGCATCCTCTACACAAAATAAATTCTGCAGGATTATGAATGGGGTCTTACACAAGAAATGTCATGAGAAGCTGCAACGTTCAGGGGCTTTGTCCATGCACAGACAGGAAGATGAGGTCTGCCAAACCACTTCCACTAGGTACAAGCTCTGCTATGCTGGAGCAGTAGAGCACCCATGTCTGAATTACAGCAGAGAGTCACTAGGGTTGCTTGGCCTCTTGACTGACTCCCTGTCGTGTTGCATACTTGTGTGCTACACTCAGAGATGCTATCCCTAGCATCCCCAAAGCTCTGCTGATTATCCGGGCTGAGTTTCAATTTCACTCACTCTAACAGATTCCATAATTCTGCTGTAGTTTGTCCACATCACTGCAGATGAAGACAAGCTCCACACTGTGGCAGGAGCTTAAACTCTAGAGAGCTGGCACTACTGTCAGGAAGGATGTTCTAGAAAATGAATAGCCATCTTTTTCCACCTATTAAAAAAACCCCAACAATAAACAATTACTTGCCTTTGTACAGAGCAAAAGAAATGGCATTGCTCACAATTTCATCTCCAGCTTCTTCTATTTTGATAACTGTCAGTAAATGAGGGTTCTCAAGGACTTCTTTGATCTACAAAAAGGAAAAGTTCCATTTCAAAGCAATCTAGGCTGTTTAGTAGCTGATCTCCCACCGCATGTTTAAAATAAATTTCTCAACACTTCACAGCTAAGCTGCTTCTCAGTCTTATTTCCACATACAGTTAAAATGTAATCAAGTCCAGACAGAAGTAGATAATTATTTATTTTAAAGTCACAAAAGTACAAGATTAATTATCCTCTGAACACAGAGCATATAACTGTGAGTCCCCCTATGCAGAGCATCATAACCAAAAAGATATAATCTCAGTAATTAGAAATTACTCATAAAGTAAAAACAGATTATGACAGTGCAAGTTTCAACAAATGACTAGCAGCTTATTAGAGAACACTGTTTCCACCTCCTTGTGCTTTGTCAGAAACAGAGAGCATTTCTCACATAGCCGAGCCTTATAGAGTTACTTTCTTTCTAGCACATAGGAAACAAATAATCGCATCCATTCTTGACTGAAGGATGAGGTACCCTCCAAGGCAGCTCAGTCTGTGTGTGCGAAGCTGTGAAGAGTGGAGCCAAGCGACCAAACAGGGAAAACTACCTTCAGAAGTCCAACACTGCCAAGTGCAGAGCTCCTTCTGGAATCCAAAGGCTTATGGTCTGCTCAGAGAGCAATTCTTCCTCTTCAGGTTTGGACACCACAGACCCCAGGCCCAACGTGCAAGTTCAGACTCAGTTTCTATAGGACTGTCTCTGCAAAAGGCCATGCCCTATTCCTGCCCTTTTTCCTGTAAACTGCTTATTACAGAAGTAGAAAATTGTTGAGGCTGGAGGATAGCTCTGGAGATCTAGTCCAAGCCTGCTGCTCAAAATAGGATCAAGTGGAGCGGGTTGCCCAGTGGAACTTGCAGGTTGCCCCATGGACTAGTTCTGCCAAGCTCTGAGCAAGAGTTTTGACCCAGGCCTTACCAGGAACAACGGCTCCTTAAATTTCAATAGCAGAAGCTTTGTTTAGTTTATAACAAAGAAAATACACACAGAAGGTCAAGTGTTTGAATTGCTTTCCAGGGCCTGCAAACAACTTGCAGTGGTACATTCATAAGAAGAAAAAAAAAAAAAAAAAGTTGAAGGGGAGGGGGGGGAAAGCTGAGAGAAGGGGCCTTAAATGAACAGGAAACAATCTAACATTTTCCATTCCCCATTACGAACATCAACTGAGATTTGAATATGCAATCACTACCTGCTCCCCACTGTGAGCCTGGGCCCGAGATAATTAACCAAGAGAGGAGAAAAGAATCAGACCCCAGTATAAAGCATTGGGCAGTTAATTGAGAAAATCAAGTTAATGGATTGTTCACTGTGCTGAAGTGCTGTTGGAAGTAAGATTTCTGAAAAGTAACAGCACATTAACATTTTTATGGAGCTCCACTTTCTTCTGTCCCTATGAAGAACAGAGGTAGATCTAAAACAGGGTCCATCCAAAGGTCAGATAATCAGAGAGCTACAAGAGTTTCCAGAGATTGTCCCAAGCAGCACAAGATAGCAGATGCTCTCCTTACTTCTGCAGTTTTCCCAATCTCCAAAACACACTCTTGTAATAAACAGTTACACATGGGATGACAACAGTGACTACATCCTGAAGGCTCTACCTCTGGTCAAAGAAGCAAAGAAAAACAAAAGATTCATTTGCTGGTGTATGTACAGTGCTGAACCTTCAGCTGCATCCCATGAAGACGGTACTAGTAAGTCAACACTAACAGAGTCCCAGTGCAGACGGTGCAGGGGTGCTGCTGTGGTGAAATACTGACCGAGCAGGCCTCTAGTCCTAAACGTCCCACTCCTAGTCTGTAAGGGAAATCTGCCCTGCCCAATATCTTAAGGGATGCAGAAGTAAAGACAATAAATTTTGGAACAAATAAGAGAATCCTGAAGTAGAATCACTACGATTTAAAAGTCCATGGGGTAGCAGCGATAACCCTTTTGTCTCTGAGCAATCCAGCAGGATTTAGCTGCGTGAAGCCTGATTTGTCAAATGTCCAACTTCTCCACCTTCACAAAGCACACAAGGGAATTGCAACCCCAAACAGCACATCAGCTAAGAGACATCCAGCAGCCAGTGCTCCAGAGGAATCACAAGCATCCAGAGAGCATACAGTTAGAAAACATCAGGCCTTAGCTATCCTGTGTCTAGTCATGCCCCCTTTCCAAAAAGATTGCAGTCCCCCACTGCTTTTGTTCCAATTCCTATAAGCTATAAGAGTGTGGAATTTTTCTTTTTTAAATCCTCATGGATACATCATGGCAAGGAACCCTGTACATCCTACAGGTATCATGAGACAGCAACATCCCTGGTTTGGAAGTCACTAGCTGCTCCTGATCTCGTTTCCTCTACACCCTTCTCCAATTTTCAGCCTCACTAGCTCCCTGCAGTAGCACACACTTACCCATTTGATCCAGCTTTCAGTCTCCTCTTCTGAGAGCCGTGAAATGGTGCGAGGCAGATACCTGAGCAAGCTCTCCTTGACACATGAAGAAGCAAGAGTGCCTTCTGCCTCCATCAGACTGGCAATAACATCAGCAATACGGCCAGAGCCTTCCACCACAACACAGGGAATCTTACTCTTGATGGCCACATTGATAGACTAGGGATCCAAAGAGCGAGAGGTGATCAATTCAAGCATGACTCTGTTATTAGAGACCACTGTTCGTTCAGAAAGCCTAAAGGTTTTAGGTTTGACTTGAGTAAAACAGAAGCCCATGGCTCAGAGCAGTATTTTCTTTACTACCCACTGATACCTTACCAATGCCAACTCTTTAAAACAGCATTCATCTAATGACAGAGAGCTGTGAAGAGCCCCATAGAAACTGAGGGACAGACACCACCATCTGCTAAATTTTAGAGTTGATTAGGAATCACGAAAATTGCCAAGTGGAAATGGCATTAAGGACACATTACAACACTGCCTAGCTACAGTCACTGCTGTTTTATGGCACAGCATTCCTCAAGCAACATCACAGCTGGATACAAGGGCTCTGGTTTTATTTGCTGGAGATGCAAGCAGCAGTTTTTTACACAGAGATCACTTCTGTAGCATCATGAGAATATTGAACTCTGATGATACTGAACGTCTCCAAATAGGTACTTATGTGAATTTTCACATAGCAATGTTGTACATGGCTTATCAGCAAGAAAAAAGAAAAAAGGTGTTGAAATAATGATGGAAGGACCATTAGGCCTCCTGTTGCAAAGACCACAACAGGACACAATTATTTAATTTGCATCACTACCATTGAGAACACAGTCACCAGAATAGAAGCTGCCTGCCAGAAATTTGTGCAAAAGGAGTCACTGCGAGTTATGCTTAACCACTGCAAAGACAGAACATCTACTAACTATGCGAAGATACTGTTTCATGAGAACAAAAAAATCAACTTGGAGTTATCAAAACTGAGCACGTTACTCCTGTCAGTCAGACAATGGGACTATGACAAAAGCAAGACATTTTTTTCTTGGCAACTAGATCAAAGTGGTTTCCTTAAAAAGGCCCCAGATAAAGTGAATGTTTTACATTACAGGGAGTTCAGAACAAAAGCTTGAAACAGTTTTATTTCTCCTCTGGTAAAGCTTATTCCCATCATCATGCATGAGTCACAAAAGCCGAGAAAAAGGGAGTCTTTCCTCACCAACACCACTAAGATCAAGGCATGGCAAGGACATACGTCCACAGCATGGAACCTGCTGCGTCACTTTGGGCTGATCAAAGACTATTTCCTCCTTAAGAAGATGACTTCACCTACAAATGATCAAGAAGGCAGACACAAATGTGTCTGTGTACTAGTAACACCAATAAATAGCCAAGAGACTGGCATGAACCCTTAACTGAGCTATCATCCAGTTACTTTTCAGAGGAACTTCTTGTCAGGAATTACACATTTGATTTAACAAGGTTTTTATTCATTCTGATTAGACAGCTAGCAAGTCTGTTACATATTATTTCTTAACAGTGGCTTTGAGCACTCCATAATACATCTGTAATCACAAGGCTGCACAAGCAACTACACTGCATGGCATAAAGAAACAGCTCCTTCAGTGAGGGACAAATCCTCTCTTAAATATTGTTAATTTGGAACTAAAAAAGGAGAGATGGACTTATTAATGGACATATTAAACACATCACTTTCAGCAAAGCTTTGCTCTAAAACCTGAATGGATGCTTTAGCTTCATCTTAGGACCTCTGATTAAGACATTGAGCTCTGCATCTGTATTCATTTACAATCTACCTGCGGACAAAGCTAAAATTAATCATGTGAATGGAACCAAAACAACCAGGAAACATACAGGAAGGCTGGGGTACCGATCTGAAATTTCACAGAGCGGCTCAAACTAATTGATTAATGTCAGCAATGAAGTGGTAACAGAGACTGTGCTTTGAATTCACATTGTTTGTCATTCTGATGGGCAAACTAGTTTGATTAGCCTCATTATTAAAAGCATAGCTCTGGTCAGAACAGGTAGTACCAAGATCATCTCTTCAAAAGAGGTAATTGTAAATACCACCCTACTTCAATTTTACCAACTCAAACACTGATGTACTCCATTCATTGTATGCCACCATTTTGAAAACCCAGCCATTTTCCCAGCTTCTTCTCAAGACCCTTCAAGCCCATGCTACGTCAGCTCTTCTTGCTGTTAGTCAGACCCATCTCATCCTCGCTGTTACTGTTCCCTTCCCACACAGCCTGACTGCACATCCCTTCACTTTGAATTCCTTGATGCCGGGTCCCTTTGCTCCCTCAGTCCCAGCCTCCCTGCTCAGGCCACTCATCATCATTCATGCAAGGTGAAGGGGGAAGTAACAATTCTGTCATTTAACACTGAGAGATCTAGAAATCATCTCTTTCTCCGTTCCTGAAGTGTTACTTAGGCATCCTGTTTCAAGAAATTTCTTTCTTCTTCCTCAGCTCTACGTTCCTTTCATCCTCTTCCTACCTATCATCTTTTGAAGATGATGCCTACTTCCTCCCCTTCTAGGGGCCAGAGTCAGCAGAGCCCTCCTGCCTTGCTCAGCTGTGTAGATTTAGATTAGGTGAAGCCCACAGTTCTCGCAGGCAGCCATCACATGTCAGTTCAAGCAAGCTCCGAGCTGGAGTATCTCCAGCACAAGCCGATCTCCCCTGTATATTACAAGTAAGCACTGATCTCCACTGAGCATGGGCAAGCCAAGTTTTCCCAAACCAAAGCTTCGGCAAATTTGTACAAAAAGGATCAAGAGCTACATGGCTGACAAAGGCTCTTCTGATTGCTATTCAAACGAACACAAGAAACCAACGTTTTTGTGCTGGATTTGTTATGGAAGAACTGAGACAACTGAACTGTCCCAGCCAAAAGTTATCCAGGATGCCAGCCTGTGGTAGAAATTCTGCACAGAAAATTTTAACTGAAGCAAAATTCATAAACTTAAATGCCATTGCAAGCAAGATTTTTCTACAGCAAGTCCTGGGCAAGCTTCAGCAAATAATAGGGCTGTCTACTTTATTATGTTGCTTGTGGAGTAATTTGTCTTAAATATTACAGCAATGTCCTCACCGTCACTCCTGGAAATAAGTAAAAGAAACTTACTTTCAAAGTCTCTTTCCCTCCACCTTGGGCAAAACACACAATTGGAATCTTCCCACCATAATTAGATTCTGTGAAATGTGCCAAAAGAAAAAGGGAAAAAGATTCAACCCGTCAATGCACTTCGAACAACTTATTTCTCCTGAGTACAATGCAGAATTTCCAAGTAGTTCATGCAGACACTCTGATACTCACTTACTGCTGATTTTGCCAAATCTATTAACAGCTTTTCCTGTTTTTAATGAAAAGTCAGTTTTGGCTAACATTCTGCATAGCTGGCTTCAGACACTCTTCTCCAGCAGATGCTTTATTCCTCCTAACAGTCATAATTTTTACTACCTCTGAAGCCCCAAAAACATGTGATTTTATTGTATTTACCTACTGCTTTGACCATTTTGAGTCTAGGTACAAGGTTCCTATCACAAGTTGAAGATTCAGAACCTCTCACTTCACATTTTCAATTGTAAAGGAAAACTAAGAATGCAGTAACTCTAGGAGCTAGTGTTTAAGAGACATACCAGATTCCACAAATATTCTGGGAGCTTCATCACATCTAAAGGCAAGTATGCTTCAGCTGAGGTACACAGTAAGAAAACCACCAAACAAAAAAATCCAGACAAAAACCTTTCACTTTGCTGACAAAGCTTTTGTTTTTTTTGGTTTTTTTTTTTTTTCCATTTTGACAAAGAAGGGGCTGGAAGAAATTATTTAGGAGCAGGTTGCAGATGGATCAATCACCCTCACAAATGAATATTTTGGGAAAAGCCTAATTTCAGCTCCTGTGTAGTTGTGCTTCAGTTACCCGGAATTCAGTGCCAGGTGGGCAATACGTAGAAGGGTCAGCTTCCAACAGATAGCCCAGCAGGAAAAGAGGGAAGGGCTGCATGACTGAAACAGATCATTTGCTGTGTCCTGCAAAGGACTATTGTCACATACAGAAAGGAAGATGAGGGGAGGGATATTGCTCTGAGAACCCTGGTTATTCCTGAAAGTGCTTAAGATGCAATGCAGTTATCACATCCCTTCCAGCTCAGCATCAAAGGGGTGCTACCACTACTCTTGTTCCCACAAAAGTCACTGTGCCTCAGCCCCAAAGCACGCAAGGACTACAGAGAAGGAGGTCTGCAACCTGATGCCAACACCTACCTGGGATAACCTGCTCTGAAATGTACTTTTCCAGCTGCATTCGTACTTTTGCCTCTATTGTTGGGTGCCCATGGGTGCCATTATCAACCAGTAAGAGATGAGTGTGATTATTATCCAGGCAATAGAGGGGGTCTCTCTTGAGATCATCCATTATGTAGTGGGCCAAGTAGCACCCCTAGAAGCACAAGCACACTGTTTTACAGATAGATCCAAGAGCAGAGCACACACAAGCCCTTAAGGATACGCCAGTGACAGCTGAACCCTTAGCCACCAGCTATTCCTCATTAGTTCGGAATCTGAATTTCCCAACTCAGGACAGCACTCATGGCAGTCCCAAAGCAGCAAAAGACAGCGAGAGAAACCCCATACAAGAGCACAGCATAAATATTTGCAGAGAAACTTTTTCTTTACAAGCGCAGCTTGATTTGAAGTGATCCTCTCTTAACCTTACCTCAGCCAATGGAACAGTGCAAGTTATTTGCAACGGCGTAGTCCTTTCAGAAATCCTGTTAGGCCATGTATGCTTCCTTCAGGCACCAGAAACATTACATCTGTGGCAAACTTGCTTTCAACCCCTCACAGAGCCACAGAAATTTTTAGGTTGGAAGGAACGTCTTGAGATGATCTAGCTCAACCCTCAAACCTCCTTAGAGCCCTCAGTAAGCTAAACTGTTTTTCTTTATCTAGCAGGATGTTTTATAGACAAATTCTATAACATCTAGTGGACAAAAGACAAAGGTATCTGACAGATAGGACAATAGTATTGATAAGCAAGATCCGTAACAGCAGTAGCAGCTATGATTTGTCTTATCTCAAGGGAATCCCCACTACAGCCTGCTGTGAAGGGATTTCACAGCAGCTAGAATAGCCATGGAAGAGATTATTCCCTAACACTCTGCCATATATGAAACTAGCACAGCTGAACTTCCACACAGACATGCTAAGCCCCCCACCAAAATTGTCCCCATCAGGCCTGATACACACAACCATCCTGAACATGAAAACACTGCGGTTCTCTCCTGTTCTGGGAAGCACACCTGCTGTTTTGTCTCACTGCTACATGCACTGAGGAAAAGCTGGTCCCAGGTTGAATTATTTAAGACACAGTAGACCAGGCTAAGTAGACATACGTGCTTCTACACAAGCATTGCACTGGAGAGCATTCTGCTGAGCTCTACTTCAGCAGAACACACATGCAGAGCTTGACTGGCCACTCAAATCAGTCATCACATGGCTGATAGCATCAGCCTAGCACAGATGCTGTTATTGCTGAGACCAGAGGTCTGTCAGGGATGTAATCTGTATGATTGACAGCTGACCCTCCTCTTTGTTTCCCCACTAGCCCGTACACATTTCTTACGTTATCATCACCGCTGCGAATCAGACTTTCTCGGTTGGAGATCATGCCCCAGGCTGCTATGCCAATAGCCACCACGTTCTCCTCTGAGCTCCGACTGATGGTGTTGTCTCTGACCACTTCCCCGATGTACTTCATCAGACCATAATGTGTGCCTCCGGTGAAAATCCAGGCCCCTGGGAACAACATGCAATAACCTGGGAGGATGTTGTGGAATAGCCGTCCTTCTAATGCACTACATTTAAGATACAACAACCCAGTCCCCTCTCACAACCTTTCTTCATAAGAGGCACTTGTTCGTCAGTTAAACACAGATGATATGCCAGACAACTTACATTATCATGGGCATCCTGATGACTAGCTCTCAACCCTCTTACTTCCAAACTGTTAGGTCATATTTGCCCCAAGTGCATCAGTCAATCATAAACAAACTGAATGCTCTGCTTCCTTGACGACTCTTCGAGCTGCCACTTCTCCAAAAGTACTATGCAGCAGTAAAATAATACAGACATATATGCGGGTCTTTACCTTTGGACTGGGCAATGTAGATCAGCCTGCTGAATATCTTGCGCATCCGGGGCTTGAGTGCAAAGTTCTTTGCACCCCCAGTGACAGAGATGACAAGGTTAGGGGTTTTCAAGTGCCAGTGCTGTGTCATGAGATCATAGAGTGTTTCGGAGTCTGTGTCGCATGACAAACGGATGTACTTGGGTGAGAGAAAAACAAGAGAAACAAATATAGCAAGACATAAATAGTGACAGCTGGGAACAGACCAGGAATTGCATTTTCTTCTCCAATATAGACTCTCATTCCAACAGCCAGTAGACAAAGTGTGAAGTTATGAAGAAGTGGAGCTTAAGTCTTTATTACTTCCTCTAAACATCCTCCTTCTAGAAACAGGCACCCATTACTGGGACTGGCAAGGTCCTCTCCTCCCTTGATATGTCAGTGCTCAAGTCTGGAAATAAGGCACAGTCCTACTGCAAGCAGAACACAAGTGCTCGTGTCAGACCAGTGCATAGTGAAAAACAGAGCTGCTGGCCGTATGATCTCCCAGCTCCACCATTTCCAGGTTCAGCCCTGAAACTGCAACCTGCATCTCCAGCACGCTCATCAGGCGGGTCAGGAAGCAGTGCAGTGCCCAGGTTGCACTACCACGTTCTGCCACGCACATCTTAAATTTGGAAGAAGCTAAATTGCGTAGCCCCAGAAATATGATTTTTGCCATTACTACTAAACGTCCACAGGCTTTGTACTGAACTGAGAGTGCAGATTCTCAGGATCTCCTTGGTCTGAGTCAAGTATAGCTGCGATAGCAGTCGTCTAGCAGTGTAATAACTATTGTCTACATTCGATTAGCTTTAGGATGTAACAGTAACAAATACTTATTCTGTGGAGATTGAACAATTTATGACCAGAATAAAAGGTGGCATGGAAGAATGCAGACACCAAATGACAGAGGTCCCAGTCTGTAAAAACAAATCACAATAGCCAATAATGGTCACTATTTGAGTGCAACCCTGTGAATCGGGTAGAACTGTTTTTAGAAATAACAAATACAACCAGAAGAACTGTATCATTCAGAACAACTAAAAAGAAAAAGCATAAGCAGACTGTCTTGAGAGAAATCTATAGAAAGAACTCCAAGCACACCGGGACCAAAGAGGATGGAATTCACATGATCAGTACTGAAACTGTACCTTCAAAGACCTCAGGAGTCGGCATAAAGCCTCCAAACACTCCTTCCACTAGAGGAAGGCAAGAGCACTGACCTTGGGATTCAGAGGAACATTGGAAGGATGAACAAAGCACCAAGCAAGTTTACAGTACAACAATATGAACTGTAACAAAGCTGCTTGCAGCTTGGATTACAGATTAGTGGTAGCATTGTTGGAAGTGGACTACTTATAATTACAGTCTTATTTGATTACACTAATTAAAGCCTTCATTTGACTAGCTACAAATTCCAGGATCCATGAGCATGGTGTCCCTATCATAACTTAAAATGCTGTTACAGGTGTATGTTAACACGTAACAGCTTTATCAAACTTGTAGTAAAGCTTGAACACTGTACAAGGATGACAAAGCACACTAGAAAAACTGGCTTCAGATGGACCTACCATCTCTCCTTTTATATAAAAAGCTCTCTGGCTTTTTTGGTATGTTATTTAAGAGCCCCTGTGCAATTTTATCACTGTTAGTAGTTTAGCATGATGGTACTTTTGGAAGACACTCATAGCTATATAATCCATACCAGGGGATGAAACAGAGTAACTTGGACCTGAATCATAGTGGATTTTGTACAGATTGCCCAGTATTCACAGGAAAGAAAAAACAAGGAATTAGTTTGAGGAAGAAATGTCCTATCTTGAGAGAAAGAACATATTCATCTGTTCCAGGATGGGTTCCCAGTAGTGGTTATTGTGTCTGGCTCAGAACAGCACATCACAGAGGAAGGCTAGCAGGCTCCAACAGCTACGCGGGAGAGCTAAGGGACTCTGACAGCTTCTGCTCTCAGAAGCACCAGCCACATGAAGCCTTGGGTGTTTTTCAGAAGGTAACCCGTAGGAGAAGGAAGTCTGCCAGAAACATTAACTGCTCCACTGAGCAGGTAAGCCGTCCCCATAGCAAATCTTGTTAGCTCTGGAGTTAGAAGGCATTTCTCCTAAACCCTACTGAAAACACAAAGTACCTTGTGTCTGTATGACGACCTTTGTTCTATTGACAGTTAAGGTTTCCACAGTTCAGTGACTTGTTTTCATCTACACCACTCGTTTTCACCTATACAGAGCAAATACCAAACGAAAGATGCTGAAGCTGACTTGCCCGTACAGCTTACCTCATTCTCTCATACATCATCATGGTGTATAATTGTAAGCACACTTCCGTTACACCTAAGTTTCATTCAATGTACCACCTGGCACTTGGCACCTCTAGAGTCCTTTTGAGGCTCTACTCAAGCCGGTGAACCCCTCGGTTCAGCCACTTATTTTCTCCGAGGTACAACGGTGCCATCTCCTGGTACAAATGGCTGGTGCACCCCAACCATCACTGAGCCAACCCTCCAACACAGGCGGTGGCAAGTGTTTTGGTAGCTGAACTCAGAAAGGTACTCGAGAAAAGCATTTTTTCAGATTGAGGGCTACCAGAATATAAAATACAGCAACTGCAATGTCCTTGGATGTTACAGGACCTGAGCGACACTGCAAAATAAGACAGTGCAAACAGGACTTATTAAATGTAGATATTTTATTGGTCTGTTCACATCTAATATTTCTGCTCAGGAGTTTTTAGGGCTCGCCCATCCTACGAAGTACAACGTAGGGTATAAAAATTCCCATCCCTCATTGATAATAGTCTGCAACTTGTAAGTTACCTTGGGTCTGAAGTTCTCCCCACTGTGCAAAAGACCACGAGAAAACAGTGAGCAAAGTTGAAGACCAGCATGTGCCTTGCAATACAGAGAACCACAGAATGCTCGGGGTTGGAAGGGACC
>Ga0181612_152246_pt1 | contig 35319 bp, 24 predicted proteins | sample HoacroProtozoa21_FD_119630 | JGI IMG/M metagenome (GOLD analysis project Ga0181612, IMG submission 119630) | Hoatzin crop microbial communities from Cojedes, Venezuel. Combined Assembly of Gp0051906, Gp0051904, Gp0051908 | reverse complement strand
TTCAGCTAAAACACAAGAAAGTCAGGCAGGACATCAGGAAGATTTTTTTTATACTCGAGGTGTGTATACACCAGCCCTGGTTGCCCAGACAGGTGGTCGATGTCCCCTCCCTGGAAACATTCAAGGTTAGTCTGGACAGGCCTCTGAGCAACCTGATCTGGTTGAAGATGTCTCTGCTCATTGCAAAGGGATGGGGCTAGATGGCCTTCAAGGGTCCCTTCCAACCCCAACCATTCTGTGATTCTTCACTGAGATCCTTGTACTTCTCTACCAGCAGAAGTATTCATTCAAAACCGAATGAGGGTATGAAGCCAGAGACACTAAATACAATATGCTGTACTCATTAAAGTACTGAGATAGCATCAGAACAGAGCTAAAGATTTCTAGTGCTGCCCAGGGATGAACGCTGCTATTAAACGAAAAGTGTCCAAGTGTGACTGCCTTTGATCCAAGGTTGGTGCAGAGCTGGTGGAACTGACAGCCATTTAATAGAAAGCAATCATGTTTGATTCTACATAGCTGTTTCATTGCTGCTTTTATCTTAATTTAAAAAAGGATTATATGGGTAACAAGTGTGTGCTTAACAGTGGTTAACACGACCTCGAAGGCACGGGTCAGTGCTTGCATCTACAAGCTCAGACAGAAACTTGAATGGTCGCTGTGCATGTGAGTACCGTATAAGATTTCCCGACATAAACCAGAAATTAAAACTTACTGTTATTTAGGCTTTGGTCTACTTTTGGAGTTGTTTTTTTGCTCTAATCTGAAGAGCCAAGTCTTCTCAAGCAAGCAGTGCCATGAGCATTGAATCGATTTTCTGCTCTGAATGGGGTATATCCATTCCTAGTAACTTTAGCAAGAAGTCACCTGCTGCAGCTGATGTGATACACACGCCTGGTTCTACGCTGTCTGCAAACCTGTACTTAAAGGCACCTTTAGGCAGTACTTTTATAGTGAAAAGGACTCAACTGGGCAAAATGTGCTAATCTTACCTGAACCAGGGGAATGACTTCATTATTTTCACCGTTTTCATGCCATCATTATGATCTAGTGTTTTCCCTTCAGAAATGAGAACGGCAGCTGTGCCTCTGACCTCCATTAATGTATATCATAAAGGCTGCCTTTATAATATGCTGCTCAGGAAGACCTCATTCCTTTGCTAGCCGTTCTTTGGTGACAGTTCAGGGGAATGTTATAGATTCCTATGAAACTTATCAAATAGATGTGATAACCCTGCTGTTGGGGGCTGCATGAGCCATTATCAAGCACATGTTTGATGACCCATTCATTATTATATAAATACTTTAAAATAGTATTGGTAAGAAAGCAGTTGGATAAAGTCAAACATTGTTGGATCCTGTTGTAATAGGCAAAACATGCAGCTGTCAGAGTTGGGATTTGGAGGGAAGGAAAGTACAGGATGAAGATGTTCAGCTGTCCTTGCGAGCATCTTGCTGTAGGTACTGGTCCATCCCCGAGTACTCTAGAAAAGGTGGAAATGAGAGCAAAAATACTGCTTGGGTGGAGCAACATCTCTTCACAACTGTGAATATTTGATGTTATGGACACAGCTGTTTTCTCCTTCCAACTGCACAATTTTACAACCGTTTGCATGTAATTTAATATTGCAGAACTTCATGTAGTAGTGAAACAAGTAATGAATAGGTACTGAACAAAAAGGGTCGGGTCTGTAGATACATTAGAAAATAGGAATCTGAGTTTTCCCTTCAGCTGTCAGTAACTTGTTGGAAGAATGGCCAAAGCTAATAAGGTATTTCATGAATGTCTGCTGTGTAGAAGATTTCTTATTGTTGCTATTTTACGTTTTTTCATGAATGCGATTTCAGTTAATCCTAGCTATATGTAGCCTTGGGAAAATCATTTTATGAGTGCTTTCTGAGTTTCCCTGATTTTTGTAATATGGGAAAAAAATTCTTTCACAGAAATATTGTGAAATAACTTTATGTATATATATATAGAGAGAGAGCAGTTAAAAAGGTATAAAACACTTCCATGTCATTTTGCCATGATTTATTTTTGTGAGAACAGAAGAATGCAATGTGATTAATGGATCAGGGATTGTATTGATCAGACTGTTGCTGTGATGACCTATTAAAATCTAAGATGTTTTATCATTCTCTTAAATTGGATTCAAAATCTATATGTAGCTAAGGATATAGTTATTAAATGTTGTGCTAATAATACTGGTATACGTGAACAGCAGGAGGAGGTCACAGTACTGTGGAGTAGTTGAGGCTGGACGTTGCCTATGGAGATCATGTAAACCAGTCCCTGTACTTGAGCAGGGTCACCTAGACCAGGTTTCTCAGGACAGTGTCCAGTTGGGTTCTGCATATATCCGAGGATGGAGACTACACAACCTCTCTGGGTGACCTGTTCCAGTGTTTGACCACGCTCACAGGAGAAAAAAGAAAGGGGGGGGTGGGGGGAGAGATTTTTTTTTCCTTATGTTTAAATGTGTTTTTTCCTGTATTTCAATTTGTGCCCATTGCCTCCTGCCCATGTGCATGGACCATGACGGTGGAGCTCAGGATCCTGAGAATCCTCAGGAGTACTGAGGATGGTCCTTGCTTCTTTTCAGCTGTATTTTGCTGGTTCCACTTCTTTAATCCGTTATTTTCTCCAGACAGTTCTAGTCATAGACTAGTTATGTTTGATGGCCTGGGCTGTCAGTATTAAGTATCAAGACCCTAGTAATAGTAACTTTTTTACTAAGCTCTGCGTTTCTTGGAGAAGATTTTCTATTGTGGCAGCAGTGCCGGGCATGGAAAATCCTGCTTCAATAAGTCAGAATGAAGTTACTGTGGAGTAAATCTCATTTAATGCCTTGAAACTTAAGAGCACATTCCTATTTTGATACGCAGGGACAAAAAATCGGCTCTTGTGAAGCCGTTATCTTTCTAAGAATAGCAAAGTATAAAGAGAAACAAAATTAATTCATACTGCATATAGATTTAAGTGCTAGCCCGTTCTGATATCCAGGATCATTTTTCCTTAACAGTGTAATGACTTTTCACAATTTCACAATTATCAGTGATTATTCTGGAAGGCCAGCGACACTACTTATAGTGCATGAAGTACTGATTTATTGTGTTCATTTCCCTTTTGTGTGCTTGCTTTAGCCTTTGACCCAGAAAATCTGGGGCAAGAACAGTGTCTCCTTGGATATCTGGAGTACACAGGATGCTTTTTTTTATGTGTTGTTAAATTATTAGTAATATACACAGCGACTTTGTTTAGCTGTGCCCAAATATTTGTTGTTCATCTAAATGTGAAGTTTCCTCTCTGTAATGCTCTGGAGCTAGCTCTCGTCTCGGCTGTCCCCGAGCTCAGCAGCAGCCGCGGTGGCTCCATGCCGTGTGCTGCCCCAGGATGCAGGGCTGCTCCCAGCACAGGCTGGCATCGGGCTCGGGTGCTGAGCTTGGTGTTAGCACCACCCGGAGCCTCCATCACGCCTGTGAGAGCCTTCAGCTAAGGCGGCATTGTCATCCCTGAAAACAGGAATCGAATCAGAAGCCGATTCTTCAACAGGAGAGAGCGAGGTCTAACTTTTCATGTGTTTAAATCAGTTATGGAAAAATTGCCAATGTTTGAGTCAGTTGACTGCCTTACTAAGGATTTAGAAGTCCCACCAAAGAAAGTGCGAAGTAGTTTAAAGTTACAAACACTTGGATGCCAATGTCATGGTAACCAAGCCCGTGTTGATATTCTGTTTGCTGAGATCTTTGTAGATCTTTTCTCCTGGGCTCTGCTTTATATAGTAAACGTAGAAAGCATAACACAAAAGAAAAGATTTCACAAAATTAACATCTCATATTAACAGTAGGGCAGGGTTGTGTTGTGCTCCATGGCATCATCTGCTGCTGACATTTAAGCAGTTCCAATTACTTTAATGACTCCCATAGGTCCCCTCTGTAACTGCTGAATGATGCCTGAGGATACTGTTCATAGGTGAGAGGAAAAAAGTCAGGGAGCAACCAGAGAATGAACTACTCTTCTTGCAGGCAAAAAATTGTTTTACTGAAGGTCTGTGGAGTTCTTAGGCCAGACTCTTTCCTGCCTTTGCCAGTCCTACCTTCTCGTTCTGATTCTAGGGAATGCTTGTGTCTCTGAATTACTTCAGATTTCAGAATCAATGCAAACTCTCTGCTGTCTTCTGTTAATTTCTTTTTTATGTGTATGTATGTGTTTTTTTTAAAGCAAGTCTAATTTTTTCAGAATATTTTTTGGTGGACTTTAGGCTGTAAAGTTTTCCTGTCACACTACAGAAAAAGTCTTGAATAGTTACTGTCTGCTTTTTTCATCCCATTTTTATATGGTGAGCTACAAACACGTGAGATTATTTGCCCATTCCTTCTGGCTGGATAAGATTGGCACATTTCCTTGGGATCGCAGGTACTGAGTTTTGCCTTTCTTCTTTTTTGTAATCTTAGACAGTGCTCACTTTCTTGAGGTGCACTTCCATAATGGAATAGTACATTATTATTGGTGTTCTTTGATACAAAAGAAATTTAATACCTTGGGGGCTATAAGTATCATTGATTCACTCCAAACAGAGGAAGATACTGCAATATATTTTAGATTATTAAGACCTTTCCATTTACTCTCTGATGGGGAAGAGTTATGAATTCGGTAATCATTATGCCCTAGGTGACTTAGGTTAAGCAATCATAGCCTCTCTTTAAAACATAATTATGATTGTTTCCAACGTTTAATTTTTTTTTTTCTTTTTGAAAATATTATTTTTTAATGCCTCGAGCATTTTTTGTTTACTGTTTCAAAGAGCTTCTCCTGTAGCCTGTGTTGCAATAGAGGAAAGCCTTAGTAGCTATATGGCAGATTCTGTTTCTCACCTGCAAAGCTTTTGCGGAATTACTGAGCACTTTAAGACATTGTAGTAAGAATCCAAGCTTGCAATAAATGTATGGGTTTCTTTTTCCCTACTGAATGACCCGGATGAAAAATCTTGGGTCTTTTCCATGTGGATTTCAGTTTCTTGACCAGCTTGCTGTTAAAAAATGGGAAAAAATGAAGAAAAGGTAGAGGAGGAAGCTCCTTGGAGATGCTAGAATGAATCTTACACAATTTGAAAGTGTTTTTAAAAAGTGACTTCAGATACACTGCTGTCCACCACTCTTGTATCAAAGTCAGGTAAAATTCAAAGGTCCTGCTATATTTTATTTAATTTCTTAAACGAATGCTTGTGAAGTCTGGGCAGCAGAGAGCTCTCAGGGCAGAATTGGTGGGGCTGAGTTGTTTTCCATCACATCTGCTGCACACCCAGCTGTACCTTTACAACCAAATAATCTTCCATAAGGAGAAAGATTCGGAGTAAACAAAAACATCAGTTGGAAAATGTATGCTGTGAAACTGCCAGCCTTGTTTGCTTTAAGAAGTTCTTGAAAGGGTTTCTGTGGTGAGCATGAAGCACAAGTTAAAGCACATTAAATGGTGTGTGGATGCTGACATTCAGGAGAAAAACAGCTTTAAACGCGGGAGGGTGGCTGCGCTCTCTGGTGGGAGCGTTCCTGCTGGGGTTTAATGTACTGCGACACCTACGCCTTGACAGCGCGCCATTAGTTGGTTTGCCTCAGCTTCCCTGAATGTCCTTATGCTGATGTGGCCTTTGGTCCTGCTCTAGATGCTGCCCGCAGACTCGCAGCCCCATCTTTCCATGGGCAGAGCTTACTCCACAGGTATACCACCGTGTCCCCCTTGCATGTCAGTCATTTAATTAACCTTTCAAATTGTCTCTTCAGTCCCAGTTAGAAAGGGCAAAGTCCCATGGCCTGTTTTAATATTGAAAATGAGAAACCGATGTTCATCACTGACGCTTCATTTCCTGTAGAATGAGGTGCCTCAGAGCCCTTTTATCTGCTGGACCTGATGCGCATGATGATGTCTCTGGTACGTTAACACACGTTTTTCAGCAGTACTGTTCCTAGTTTAGGCTGATTAGGTTAAAAGAAGATCATCCAGAATGTGATGATGATTCAACATTTATGGTTTTTATCCGTCGCAAGGAAAGTATATTCTCAGCAGGATATTTGGGGGTAGAGAGGGATGGTGAAAATGCTCTACTCGGTTGTATTTCTAATAGGTTTAGTAATGCTCAGTAGAAATGGTATCTTCCGTTTTCGTGGTACAGACATTTATAACAGAGTACTCTGTGCTATAAAGGCAATTAATTGCCTGTCTGATGTGCTTACTGTACATCAAAATCTGCTGTTTAATTGTGAGTATGAAACTGTGACTGCACAAAGGATCAATTTGTGATTTCCTAAGATATTTAATGAAAAAATGTGGTATGAATAGGAAAATAAGCCTGCAGTCAAGTTGAGCATTTTATTTCCTATTTTAAAGTAATTGTCAAAGTTATGAAAATATTTATGCAGAAACTAGTGTTTTAGTTGTCTGATTGCATAAAAAATGTGAGCCTGTAGAATTTGATAGTAGAGAATGAGGGTTTTTTTCCCCCTAAGAGATCCAGCAGCTTTAGACACATTTTCCAATTAATCCAATAGGAAACATGAGATACTGACACTAGCTCAAAACAGGCATCTAATTAGGAGTCCGTTGGGAACCTAAATTCTTTAGGTAGTCCATAAAGTTTCCGGAGGACTCTTGAGTCATTGTTCAGAGCCTGCTGTATTGAAGTGGAAGCTTGGGTTCCTGTCTGTGCCTCTAAACCTCACGCCCTGTAAAAAGGTGTGAAAGGTCTCGTGTGTCTAAAGCCACCTCTTGAGACTTTGTGTCCATATGGAAATATAATGATTAATAATAGCATTTTTTCTGATGGTTGAAGATAAAATAAACATTATTCTAGACCATTATCGTTAAATCTGAAAAAAGTCTATTTTGTTAAACTGAAGGCTACGTTATAACGGGAGAACTAAGTTGCTGCTAGGTTTGAGGATAGACCAGTTTCAAAATTATTAATTATTAGTAAACGTGAAGGGAGAAAATTTTATTTGTAACTGCTTTATGATCTAATTTGGAAGGAGGGTGAAATTCTTTGTTCTTTTTAATTGTACTGATACGACTCAAAAGTTGTTTATAGAAATCTGTGGACAATTAGCAAACGCAGAAGATGATCGTGATAGAATTGGTTTGACCGAGAGCGGCATGAGACAGCTGTGGAGTAAACTGTCTGAAGGTACTGAAAAGCGCTCAGCGATATTCATGACTATCTAGAAAAGAAAATGTATACATTTATCCAATTAAAGCTCCAGAAATAAATAAGCACTTTAGGCAGGATCTCATTGTCCAGTTGGAGTTTGGCCAAGACGCTAGGAGTTGACAGCCCTTGAGTTAGAGGTGTCGCAGGGAATTAGTAGCAGAGTGTGAGAAGCTCAGGTCTGCGGCTCAGGTGTGGGCTGTTGGGCGGTGCTGGCAGGGCCCACCACCACGAACTTCTCCTTTATCCTTGTCCTTCATCAGTGGACCCTGAAAGAGCATGAAACAGAATTAAAGTAATCTTGAATTACATTATTTTAAGTGCCGCTGATGACACCATTTGAGACGAGATGAAATAGTATCTGATTTTTGTGGTTAATATTGTCCTTTTAATTCCTCTTGCATCAAAGCCTGTTTCTAGGTAAAATAGCTCTTGAGGAGGGTGGTGCTGCATTATGGGGTAACACGGAGTTTTGGATTCTTCATCTTCAAATCTTTAAGGAGGTTTTGGTTTTTTTGACCTTCTATGTAGAGGCAAACTCTGCAGTAGAATGTCCTGTTTTTAAGAAGTAATAGCTGATATCTATGCTAATACTACCATGTTCAGAAATGTTTTTTTTTCACAGACTGTTTCTCTGCAGTTATAGCTGTCTCCCAAAGAGCAGCTCAATTACAGAGAATAAACTGGCAAGATTCATTTTTAATGTGCTAACTTTGGCAAGAGTTTTATTCTTTAGCAATTCTTTAGCAGTGAAGTGAGCACCTGTGGACTCAGGGGGTGCATGTCTCAGCAACACGACTTCAAAATTTGCTTCCTCCCTGAAAAATGGGGGAACCAGTTTAATTCTAAGGATCAGAGTTCTTTTGAGATTTTATGATTTTTTGCGCTTTTTTTTTTCCCCTTTTGCTGTTGGCTTTGGGTGATGTGCACAGGTGGGCACTTCTTGGGTCCGCTTCTGAATTGCAGCATCGATACTGATCAGAAGTGCCGCGGGAGAGTTTAGGTGCCACGGTCACCAAGTTTCATTCAGACTTCTCTGAATAGTCGTGCGGATTCCAAATGAGTTGGCGTATCCTTCCCAAGCATTTTTGCTTGGCAGCTGATGATGGCTTGATTGTCACTATGAGCATTTGATTGCTTGCCTTGCTCTTCCTGATTCCGTGTTTCTATATGCTACTGGTTGGACTGGGAGGAACCCTGAATACATTCCTGTGTGTATTCCTCATATTTGAAGTAGGTGTGCTCCAGGAACCAGGGTTCCAAAGGTCCCAGTGAGGCACTGGCAGCGCTAGACGCGGTTCTGATAATCCCCGTCAACCCAGGCACTTACTGCTTTGAACCCCAAGCTGTGTGGCTCTGCCCATGGTCTCCCAAGCCTCATTTGGCATTAATCTCTGATAGATGGGAATGAAGTCTTGTACTGTTGTATCCATCTGATAGTCTCAAAGACAGGCTTTTATGCGTCTGTGCGTGTAATGAAGCAAAGTGGTATATAGCAGAGACTTTATAAAGGTTGTCTAGACAGGATGATCTTTGATCTTTATCCATAGAGATAAGTTCCTTTTCACCAATTAATAAAAATATAAACACTGTGTTTTGCTTAAGCAGTACCTATGAGTAATGCCATTCTCATAGTTGCTTGCTTGACTGTTAAGGTGATGTTGGGGACAGTGAAGAAGACTGAGGTAAGTACCGATGGAGAATTAGCTGGTTGACCTTAATAACTGAGTGTTTCGCATTTGGGCGGGAACAGGCATTTGCAGCTCTTTTAGGAGAAACAGGTAAATTAGATTTTTTTGAAGAGATTCATCTGTGTCAATACTTACATCCTACAAGATTTTCTGTTGTAGTGGAGGCTAATTCTTTCCACACCCAGTTCTGGAAGCTCTACCTGGTCTTCCCAGCCACCTGGGCGGCTGCGGTTTCCCTTGGCGTTAGGAAGTGGGCTCTCAAACCTCCACCAGCCGACATGAAAAGCAGAGTGCATCCATTCTGTCACACCGCAGGCACGGGGCATTTCTGGATGTGTTGCAAAGCATGGCTATGATTAAGGGCCATACGCCACGGGGATGGTGTCGGGGCTAATTCGAGGTCCTCACAACGGTCTTTAGGGAACCAATTTCTGCAGCTGCCAGACCACACGAAGTTACTCCAAAATGGACCCTAGCCACTGGCTGGCCTTAAGGGAGCAGCTGCTTTTTCTCCACTCTTCATCTGTCTCTCTGATTTACTAATGAGCTGCTGCAATACTGTGCTGTGCTTCGTTCCACTCACACAAGAGAGCAACCAGCGTGCGGTGAGCGAGCTGATGAATGGTGGGGCTCGTTCTTTCTCTTCCCTCGCCGTGCATCACTGCTGTGCCCTTCGTCACCTCGTCCTGTGCGACATGGAACAACTGCCCAGCAAACCTGTCCATCACGAAGGGGAGCCGTCATTCAGTTCCCCTCCGACTGATCAATACAGGCCAACACTGCTGGCTTTGGAAGGAGCAGGAAAATGAGCCTCTTCTTTTTTTCCTCTGAAGAAAAACTGTTAAATACTTAAATGCAGGCTGTTTTTTTTCATCTCCCTGTGAAATGCCTCAGGGCAAGGTAGCAGTAATTGTATGTTACGTTGCCCTGCTATTCAGAGTCCCGCTATAATTTGGCTCGGTTTTGTAGCATGTATCTCGGGGGGATCAACTGGAGTAGCTATTGCGAAATGTCGGTGTGGCGTTACAGAGGGATCCGTTACGAGTGCGCGTTCATCGGGAGGATGTCTTCCAGGGTCTAGTGGTAAAGACTGCTGTGGGGTTTGTGACTGACAGGTGGTGTTTTCCCTTTTTGCCTTTTTTTTTTTTTTTTATGGGAGGTTGAAAAATTATATTTCTTTTTAGGCAAAAAGGAATTTTTTTTTTTTTGTAGGTTAGGTAGAAGATTGTGGTCTTGTAACTGTCAAGTAGTTTATTGTTCTCTGGAGGAGTACACAGTGCATGGCACTGATACTCAAGGATGCTGCAGTTTTTCACTCATCCCTCCTATCCCTGTTTCTCTTCCTAATTCTGGTCAACCTGACCCACTTCTGACCAGAAGTCTTTATCTGATTCAGGGACAAATTAATCAGGCATTACATGTAAAATGTCAGTTCTTACAAAGTAATGAAATGCTCCTGAGCTCACGTATGGTCTTTCTCAGAAGACGAAAGTGCATCGCTGCTCAAATGGGGGCCCCTTTTTGAGACTTTGACCTGTTTTGGTACAGGTTGTCCTTTGGGGACTGAAGATCTTTCAGGACAGACACAAATCCCAAGTACTTTTTTCTTAATGGTTGCCAAGCCTTATCATTACAAAACACAAATTTAAGGAGTTAGAACAAAATTGGTTTAAGATCTGTTCGTTTTCCCTGAAGTTGCTGCAGGTTCAGAGAATGGGTTAGTTTGTGCTTTGCTTCCTAGCAGGAACATATCTTCAATATAATCCAATCATCTCTATTTCCTCATGATTTGAATTGTGCTCCACAACATTTCAGACATGGGAGCAGTTAATGTGGATCATTCCTCTTGACCCTGACTGCGTTTGTTCCCATCAATTCATTTCATTTGAGAAGAAGATTCCCTTTTGGCTGAGAATGAGGTGCCCCGGTGCTTTTATCACATATTTCAGCTGCCAGAACACCTTTATAGCTGCGTCACGCTGTTCTGTACTTCTTGTCTGAGCTGGGTGCTTTAATGGAGGGAGAGCTTGAAAAATACAGGGTACAAACAGTGGCTTTAGATGTTACTCCCATCAGTAGGAGTTATTCTCCTCATATTCTGCTCTCCTGGCCTATTTTATCCCAGCAGCCAGAAGCAGTCTGACTTTCTTAACATGCATCATCCAATTCATTGCAGTTGTTAAGAAAGAGATTGTGTGTTTCAAGTCGTACAGGCAGCAACATTGCCTCGAAGCTCCCTTTCAGCAAAAATAAGAAACTCTGTGAATATGGGATGCATTAAAAATTTAAAATGCAACTAGTATTTTCCATATTGTACATACATAAAGGAGTAATATGAGCCTTTGCTAGGGGATTGTGTCTTTCATACGCAACTGATCTGTGTGTGTCCGCACTCCAAAAGCTTTCCCCTCCTTGCCTGTTAAACTTCCCTTACTGCTTTAGCAATCCACCCCAAACTGCACGCTCCTGTCATCTCGTGGGTAATCTTGGATGCTGCATGCAAATCCTTACGCAAGTTTTCAGTCTGACGAGCTGGAGTTAGACCAGGCGTATTTCAGAGAGGTGTTCAGCACCATTTCTGTTGCTGTTGGACTGTAAACTCAGCTCACATATTTATCGCTGGTGTCTTCAGACCAAGTCCGCTGTGCTCCACACCGCTTCTTTCCCTGATGGGGTTTGTCTCAATAAAACTTCACGCATAGCAGCTTCTCTGCTGGACAAGGATGTGTTTGTTTTTTCGCTTCTGACTCTGTGGTCAAGCTCTGTTGAAGAAGAAAAAGCTTGAATGTGGCACCTGAGTACTTTCTGTAAAAATGTAAAGATGGGGCAAGATATTTATCAGGAATAGAATTTTTCTGCGAAACACAACAGCTTGCACTTACTTTTGACACTGTTACCCTTTCACCGTTACTCTCCTCTGACATCCTCAGTAATTTTGTCAGGGAGCTAAAACAGTGAAGACCATGTTGGCCATCCTTCAGTGAATGATTGGAAGTCCATTCAGAGCAAAGAAAACACCAAATCCACTCTGCCTTTTTTTTTTTGTTTCTTTCATTGTAACGCAGAGTAGTTTGTTTGGGCTTTCTTGGATAGGGAGACACAGATGCTGGAGCTAATTCTGTGCAGTGTGGTAGGGCCATGAAACATCATGGCCTGTGGTGTTGGGTTGCTGGAGCAGAGAGCCCTTCTGCTGACCTCCGTGGCTCGCTGTCCCCAGCCTGGGCAGGATTCCTGTGCAGCGAGGGGGAGCTTAGTCTGGCGAGGAGATAGGAAGAGGGTAAACTTCTGGGGGTAGAACAAGGGAGGAGACAAGTACCAAGGTCAACCGAAGCATTAAAATGAATTAAACAAAAGAGAACCATTTTTTACATTTGCAAATTTTCAGCGGATTCCAGGCTCAGCTTTCTCTAACTACGTGTTTCCTCGCTCTGCGGAGCGTACGAGGCTGCTCCCATGGGACCGAAGGGCTGCTCCTAATGAATTACAGGCCTGCTAGGCCTCCTAGTTGCTGTTTAATTTGTTTTTCTTGTATAAAGGTGAATTTCCTTTGGTTTTGTACAGTGGGTGGAATGAATTTTTTTTCGCTGCACACAGAGCGCTATTTTATAGACTCTCTAAGAGGACTGGAGTATCAAAGCTTGGGATAAATCTTGCATTTGAATTTTTGTGGCTTCTTCACAAATGTATCATTACTCATTTTCACCTTTACGGGTGTTGCTTTCGGTATGAAATGCAGAATAACCAGCTGCTAAGTGAGTTTCAAATGGAGCTTTTCATTTTCTTCTGAGGAAATAGCACAAGCTGTGGTGGTAATAGATCATCTGCATAGGAGGCAAATCTATATTTTTGTGAGTGTAGTATTTTGATGGCAAATGTCAAAATTATATAAAAATAAGAATGCATATTGCAGATAATTAGTTCTGAGTTTTTTTGTTTTGGTTTTTTTTGATTGCACTGAACTCTGTCGAAGTTCTACAAGGGCAGAGATGAAGAGAAGCTTGCTGCATGTTGTCTGCTGGAGTTTCACCCAAATGGGTACAAACTAGTTGTCCAAGTTCACAGGATTTATCAAGAGGGTAGATGTAGAACAGAGAAAATCGGAACCAGTTTTTGAAAGCAAATGTGCGCAACTCCAACTGGCTTCAGCGTCAGGGTGGATTGTCCTGGGCATCCAGCAACTCGCGGAGCCAAGGTGGGAACAGGCTTTTTGCAGCTTCTCCCACTGACCGGGCTGTGAACCTGTCCTGCCGCTCCTGCGCCCTGCCTGCGCCCAGTCAGCCAGCCCCGGCGTGCTCTGAATTCCCTTTGGTTTGGTTTGTTTTCACGGGGGGGCAGAGTGGGGACAGCGGTGGTGAAGCTCCTGTGGCGCGGTGTGAGAACCAGTGAATATGCGGGTGGGTCTGGAGGCGGCTGGCTGGGGCTGTTGGGGCTGGCAGCGAGTGGAGGGCTGTCGGGTGAAGAGAATAAAGGCTTGAAACATCCTTGTTACAAGCATGGCAAAATTCGAAAAGTTGCTTGGATGCAGAACTGAAACAAATATTCTCTAGGCGATGCCATTTCATGCGTGTGCCCCTGTATAATTTGTTCATTGTAATGTTTTTTATTTGCCAAATAATGAAAAATATTATTGCCTAAGTTGAAAATGAAAATTAAATTTCTGATAGGATATACTGGAGTAATAAAGTAAAAGAACATAAAAAGGATTCTTCCATGATAATTAAAAATTATAAAGTCATTACTTAAACTTGCTTTCTGAATTACAGAGAGAATTAAACTGCTTGTTTCAGAGCAGAATCCTTGTAGCGTTCCTTCATTAAAATTCTACATTGTCAAAACAGATAAAAATGCATATACAGTGACTAATTTCGTTCAAACCTTGCCTCTGCTTTGGGCCTTATCTCTCTTCACAACAAAGCTCACCTTGAAGGGGCTGAAGTAATGATATATATTTGCTGAGCTGGAAAAAGAAAGAAAGAAAGAAAGAAGCATCTACTTTTTGCAATCTGTGTGCTTTCCCCTCCAGATACTGAGAAGGAAAAGACCTGTGGGGTACTAAAGCTCTCATGTACCATAAAGTGGTATTATAATGAAAAGTGTTACTTTTTATGGCATCTCTGCAGTATTAGGGAAAGGCATTTTTCTATAAATGTTAATCTTTAATCTTTATAAATTGCACTCTGTAAGACTAGAAGTTTTGTAAAGCGTTTGTCCCGAAGGCTTAGAAGGATAAAAATAGTATTGCAGACTTTCCCTTTTTTTTAAAAAAAAAAAAAAAATACACGACACCTTAGACATATTAGCTTGTTTGGGGGAGAAATACATGAGTGATGGAGTGATGTAAGCCATTAGGCTTCCCTTCCAGGTAGCCCTTAAGCTGATGTTCAACTTCCCATATCTGTTTAAGTCCAGTTGAGTCACTGGGACTTAAGTCTGTGTTAAAATTCTGTCTGGAATAGGGGGATTAGTGAATGGAAGCCGCAAATGCTGAGCTCCTCTCCCAGATTTCTGCCAGCTCTAATGACAAGATGCTCTGGGCGTATGAAACGGCCACGCTGACTGGTGTTGCAGGGAAGCCCTTTCCAGGCGATAGCAAAAACAGATTTGGCAGATAATTAAAACTGGTTTATACATTTCCTCCTACGAGATTCTTCCCCATTCTTCTTTACAGATAATTTTCCTTTGTTTTATGCTCTACCTCCTTATGGTCAGCCTTTGCTCCAGGCGCTGGTTCTGAACGTGCTGATCTTCATTGCTGGGACAAGGCTTCCAGAGGTGGAGCTGGCGATCTAAAATGACTGCGTTGGGTTGCACGCTGAACCTGAATCTTAATATTTCAGTCCTACTTTGATATTGCCTTGCCTAGTGTGTATGGATTTGTAAAAGTTTGGATCTGGGACTGGCTTTACCAGCTGGTGAAGAAGGGATTGATTAAACCTATATTGGGAATATTAATAAATCACTGCTGAAAGCTGTGATAAGTATCAGCAATTTCCAGTTTTGTTGAACTTTCTAAAATTAGATAGCCATTCTAAAAAACATGCATTAACAGTGTATTAAAACTTGATGTCTGTTTATCAATGAAACCTTAGTATAATAAATGATTTATGATGTGTAATTATAATGTATAATGAAAGTTTGTCCAATGCAATTTCATCATTTAAAAAGCAAAACTTTCCCAGAAGTTTTAGCTCTGTCTAATGTTGTTTTTTTTTTATTGTTCTCTAGGTAAGTGTCTCCATTCTGAAACTGCAGGGAAGTTCTCCGAGTGCTGACAAGCTGGGTACCTGTTGAGCAAGTAAAGCTTCTCTGCCCTTCAATTTTGATAAAATCAGCTGCAGAATGGCAGTGCTTTTTAAGTTTACAAGAAAGTTTTCATCTCTTTGTAATTTTCATGCATGCCTAACGAGTGTTGGGCTCTCGAAGGAGGAGCTAGACTCGTGTACAAAATAAATTTTTAATTTCGATTCAGGTTTGAGGCTGACTATAGGTAAAGACTGAACGGAGTAAAAGTGAGAATCACCTCCCGGCACGAAGTCCCCTGCTGCAATGTCTGGAGTTTTTAAATTTTTTTTTCTTTTTTTTAGTTGAGATGCTAGCTTATACAGTTGTGAAGATTACTTCAAAGTCACGTTAACTGTTAAATTGTGTGTGAATGTGCAGACAGGCTGAAACAATCCAATGCATGTTCATCTCAATGGATCCTTGACGATGCCACAAAAATATTATGGTGTACATATCTATAATTTTAACCTTCGCTGTTTTTTCAGCCATGGAGGGAGGATTAAGGGCTGACAGACTATTTTTCTTGTACGTAGTTTGGTTTGCAAAGCACTTTATTTTGGTGTTAGCAGCAACAGCGGTTGGTTTTTGAACGGTGCACCAGAAGAGCACGTCTCCATTCCCCTGAAATTGGGCCCTCCCAGTAAGTCATGAGCTGACAGTGGCTGGGTTAGCGAGGGGGAAGAGGTATCCTGCTGCAGTGCTTTTGTATTTTTTGATACTGGAATTGCTCCAAATCTGGGAATTCTTCCTTTTCCCCTGAGATGAAGGTTTTTACTGCATCCATGTCTCAAAGGCTTAAAGATCTGGTGCTCTGGTTTCACTCCTGACCCCACATCTCTGAGGTTTCAGAGCAAATCCAGTTGCACTGTGTTATTTTTGGGCTTAATTTGAGTGGCTGAACTGCATCTTGCTTCAGTATTGAAATAATGAGGATGTGCAGCGGGAGGAAGGAATAGAAGAGGTTTTTGTTTTGTTTTTTTACATAAGGTTAAGAGGTAAATGCACTTGTTCTCTGCAGATGTAAATTGTAATTGTGGCTTTACGGTGTATGTATTAGAATAATGACCTGAATTGATACTACAAATATAATTACATTGATTCTGTACTGATGGCTATAAACAGTGACATTTCCCTTGATCTCTGAACAGAGTTAGTTATAAAACACATGCTCCACTTTTATATTCACACATTGCATTCTCATCACTTTTGTCTCCTACTCCCCAAGGGCTTGATTTAGAAGAAGTGTCTGATTTAATGGAAAAAATGATGAAACAACACAGCAGTTCAGAGCGTTTCTAATGTAAAAAAAGGTGTTTCTTTTTGATTACGTTCCTCAGACTTCATTGCTTATATTTTAATATTTTGTTTAAGAAAAATATGATGCCAAGCTATTTTCACTTTGTAAATAATTTTAAAACGGGTATCTGCTTTCATTGATCTTGGAAATGACTATTTCTGAAGTAAGAGCTATTGCGCTGATCTGATTTAACAAATCGTGCTCCAAACTTCCCGTCAGGTTACCAGACTGGAAAGAGCTTTTATTTGAAAGGGAAGAAATTAGACATGGGAACCTCGGACGCTGTGGTTTTTACTGGTGGGAAATGTGTATGTCGTAAAAATAAGAACTAAACATTAGGAAAATCGGTCAGTATTACTGCTTCGAACAAAGCCTCCTGGCTTCATTTCACAGATTCTGCAGAAAACCCTCCAATTTCTGCCTTAGTTTCCTCCAGGTAGATACCAAGAAAAAAACGCTCACATATAAGCATTTAAGAAAATTTAGATTTTGTTCAAGCATATTGTTCCTTTAAAATTGCTTCTGTTGACTTTTCTTGTTCCTTCGTCTGTGCTGCAGAGTTGTGGTTGTATCTCTGGAAACGATTTCTCTCCAACATCCTGAGAGTCATCATCCTGAGGATATTGTGAAGTGAGACCAAAGGAATTGTAAATGAGATTGCTAAATATGCTGTCAGTGCGAAGATTATAAGTGTGATTGTTCTGGCAGTATGCTGTGATCAAGCCACCATGTTGCTTATCTTTATTTAGAGAGGAGTTTTTCTGGAATCTTATTTTAGTAGGCTACAAAAGGAATGATTATGATGTCTTGTTTAAGGAGACAAATGCCTCTGCTTAAACGCAGAACAGTTTTGTGTATTGCTCTTGAAGCACTAACTCAAGACAGTTCTCAGAACCACCAGGTAATGGCCTCATATTAAAGTATTTTTAACATCTCCCCTTTGCAAGAGGTGCCTGTTCACCTTTTGAGAAGCAGAGCTGGTAAAGCTGATGTTTGTGAGGTTTCTGTGTAATCTGGTTTATGCATAAAGAAGTAAAAAATAATGAAAGGGTTTTTTCCCCCCACAAAATCTGGAATAGCATTTTCCAGTGTCTCTCATTAGGAGATTGCAGAGTAAAGCAGAGCTGTCTTGATTATAATAACCATCTTTCAGATAATGCAGCACTACATTAGCACTTTACAGTTGTTTTGTAAGTAGATTTGCTTTATTTTCAATTCCTAGCAGAAGCCAAATGAAAGTGGCTTACACTTTTGACCATAATGAAGAAATTCCACCCAGTCTTCGGTCTGTATTTCAGCTGCTGCCTTTGGAAAGTGTCAGCTAATTTGGGGGCAGGTGGTATTGGTAAGCGACACTGTCAGCGAGAGCCTGGGAGGACCCCTTGCCTCTGGGAAGATGGACATCTCTGTTCTTAGCAAGCTGGGTCGTATCTTGGGCTGGGAAGTTTACTAACGTTTTGGTTCCTGTGTGTTAGTGCAGAGGAGCACTGTGTGCTCTTCAGGCACAGATGCTCTCTGAAATCTTTCATTGCTGTTTATCTGGGACACACGTCCTGCCCTAGTCACTACTTCTGCGGTTTTGGAAACGGTTGAGGAGCAATTTGGGATTTCTGTGGTTTTCCGAGTGTACTTGTAGAACTGTTCAAAGCAGTGATTGCTCCTTCTTTGGAGATTTGGGAATGTGACCGACTGGTGTGCCTTCACTCCGCTTGTTTTAGTTTCGGGCCCTCCTGCTGGTAATGGTGCCCATGATTCAAGGCACTGCCAGGGCTTGGCTCTGCGTGATTTGACAGCGTCGATTCTGTAACTCCCTGTGTGTGAACGCGATGAGTTTCTCTCTGGCCTGATCCACACAGGACATGTTACAGCCCCTAGAAATAGAAATGAGTCTCTCCAGCTCAGACTCCAGTGGCCCATTTTTGTAGTTTGGAGATGCCCCGTGCAAGCATTGCACGTGGACTGTGGGGGCAGACAGCAGGCTGGCGTGATGATACACGAGGTCTTGTAACTACATTTCCAGTTGAAGTATAGTAGAAATCAGCCACAACTAAATGCTCTTCAGTCCTGGCTGAACCTCAGAGGAGCCAACAAGCACAATGGAGTTCACCTGGCTCCTCACCTGGACAGAAAGAAAAATCACGTCTAGGTGGGCGCAGTGCATGCTGATGAGCATCAGTTCAGGTGTCGGGGTGGAGGTGGATGGACCGCTGTTGTGTGAGTAACCCCAGCACTTTTGTCCTCAGAGACTTTGCAGGCACCACCTTGCCTTGGTATTTATCCTGCCTAATAGTCAGTGTCCTGGTTTTGCTCTTTTACAGCACATGCTATGGGAAATACCATTAAGAAAGTGAAAGCAGTTGGAAGGTAACGGGTGCATGTATATTCACTTATTAACTTAGATGAAGAGAGGTCAGCATGTTTCAGTATGAAGTCCTTAAATCAGGAGGAAAAATGCATAGTATGGTTTCTGTTTCAGATATAACACTGGCTGTCTTGCTCTGCGGTATAGGAAAATGCTGCTGTTATTTTAAATACCTGGGGCAGTTATCACTGGGGTTTTAATATTGCCTACGATATTACTTTACTGTGATTAGTTTAGTGATATATTCCATAACCTCTGGGCTATTCCTTTGAAATGTATTTCCATTTTAAAAGTATAATACTATGACCATACTAAGAGGAAAATTACCAAGTTCAGAAGTCATTGATGCTGAATATCTTAAATGGCACATAGAACACTACACTGTCACGTTTTGCAGAATGTGCTTTAAACATGCATCTCTCCATAAATGAATAGACGCTGTTGTTTTCCATATCATGTAAAAAGATTGCCCTCACGTTTGTGTCAATTCAGAGGAGCTTCTATATAGGTAGAGCTATTTGAATTAGCTGATCAGGAAGCACTAGGAGTGTACTTGGGTATTTAAAGTGTTGCATCTGTGTAAATCGTGTGTCAAATACACTTTTCGGTCACACTGGTATTTGCAAGGTTAGGGAGTTGGTTTATCTGGTGGAAATACTCAGCCCTTTCAGCATGCATGGAATACATTTTTCAGTAAATTGTTCTACACAAATACCTGCATTAAAGGATATTAGAAAGGCTGCTAAACAGAGCACACAAACCTTAAGAAATCCTTAAATTAAGATTGTCTCTGCAACCTTTATTTGCATCTTATGTGCATGTGCATTACAATAAAGCCTTTCTGTGGTCTCATGCTGTTTTTGCACAGGACCCTGGCCTCATTCAGTGCACAGAAAGTAGGATGCTCAGTTAATGAGAGGCTATTCAGTATTTTGTTTTCCTTTCATTAATCAATGTGTCCCCTATGCCTTATTTCTGTTCGTAATTCAAACCATGTTCTGAAGACAGAATTATTAATTTCCTTTTGGGCTTCTCTGTAGTGCTGATCATTTTAGTATTTGACTGGTTCATAAGCGCTTGGGAGTTTCTTTACGTGAATTAAAACTCCTTGTGAGGTAAGGGATTTCCAATTTTTCCCCACATTGTAGGATTGCATTGACCAACAAGAGATTAAGGTCAAAACTACCCATTAATTTGAGGTGTCCAACCTGAGATGCCTTGGACCTGTTTTTTTTTCAGCCTACTTAGCAGTGTACAGCACTTTACACAACCAAATTGCAGCTCCCACTGAGTCCATTTGCAGCTGTGAATATTTAGCCCCTGCACTTAAGGTAATGAAATCACAGAGAGCAGTGGAAAGATTGCGTTCCTCCATACAGGCAGGCACTGATGAAGGTGAGGAAGGACTGCCTTGGTAGGGGCCTCTTAATTAGGTGTGTGCTGGAGACCATTTCGTTGGACTCTAGTCTTTAACCGCCAGCTCCTGGCCCATTCCATCCTTTCTGCATCTCCCCCCCTGTGTCTGTGAATCTCCATTCCCTCCTCCAGCCTCTACCCCTCACCGCAGTCATGTCCTCCCCACCTCTGACACCCCTTTAGCCTTTCTTTGCCTGACTCCTTGCCTTGCCCTGACCCATGCCATCTTGCATGTACAGTCACCCGTGTTCTCCCCTGGAGCCCTGACCTGCTATGTATGAAATATTGAACGGTTGAGTAAGTTTTTTGCTTGTTGCGGGCAGACTGAGATACCAGTTTTCACGGGACCAGAAAAAAGGGTATAGCTCGTGTTCAAAGGCTACTGTGTTAAATTCCCAGTCATTACTTGAAACTATGCGGATACTGTGGCTTTTCGAATAAAAGATTGCCAGATTGTTTTAATGTGTACGAACATTTTATTCACCCTTATCTTGAATCCAGCTGACCTGATCCAGCTTTGCACCTGGAGCAGGCAGTTGGAAAGACGTCCTGGCCAGCCAGCTAGCGCTTTGGTGAAAAACGGCTGAGAAATAGGATTTTAGAAATGAAAGATTTAATACTAGGCAAGTTGTAACACATCTGAAAGGTACCACATGTATGAGACATGAAGTAAAGGTTTGGATCATAAGAGCATTTCTTTTAATGATTTATGTTGCACAAAAAAGCACTCAGATAACCTGACATGAGTTAACGATGGCAGCAGATATTCAGTACTCATTAGTTTATGAAAATGAAATATAATCGTTGTCTTTTCTTTCTTATGTCTGTGAAAAAGGCTGAGGTGTTCACTGTCAGAAACAATGTTGGTTGGGTTTCATGAGGGTTCCAGCTGCTGAAGGATTGTGTCTACCTCACAACACAGCCCAGCATAAAATGCCAGTTTCTATTTCCCATCCTAATGGAAAACATACTTGCTTTCTCCATCCTATCTTCCTTTTGTTAAGCAAGGGAGACAGTCACACCTGTAGTAGATTAGAATTGATCACACGCGATTCGTACTCTACTGTGAACCCTTGTGGCATCATTATTTCATGAACTTCTGTGTGATGCATTATTGCTGGCTTTTAAGGAACACCTGTAGCATTCATTGTTCTTATATGTCTGACAGTGCAACAGTACTAAGAATGCGAAGGGTAAACAAGGCAGCAAGTCATTGTGAAAAGGTAGTTTTTGTTAATTGCTGATGGCTGCGGTGAGAACAATTATTGTTGTGCTGCAGAAAAGCTATACGTTTTTATCCTGTAAATACATTGATACAGATGAAGCGGATTGCTAAAGTACTGGGCTGGAATTCTTTTTGCCAACCTACTATATATATACAAATATACTAATATATACATAATGCATACTAATACAAACATGTATAGAGTAGTGTTTATGTAAGTGTATATATAAAATACATATTCTAATGAAGAAAAATCCTTTTCACTGTCTCTGGTGTTTTAAGTCTTGAGACAGATCTCTCTGCGTAGCGAATGGAAGTTCTTTTTCCCTGTTCACTTCACTAGAGAGGGGCTCTTGAAGCTATTTCATAAATTAGAGATAAAATGAGAACAGGCAGTATTTCCATGTTCTCAGAGTATCTTCTGTGACTGTGGCTATTCCATGCTACTTGGGGACCTGTTCCAGTTTTAACATTTTCCGGAAGTACCATAGGCAGAAGGTATTAGTAAGAATTACAGACTTTTGCAGAGATTGACAAAATAAAGCTGATGGGATTTTCTCTTTCCTTGAAGACTAGGTTAAGTAATAATACCTCTGCGTGTTGTTCAGAAGTAACATTAATTTTAATTGAGTAGGGATAAGTGCTTTTCCCTTTCTGTTGGTGATACGACAGACCTGAGAAGCAGTGGCAGAAGGACGTTGTTCTTGGATTCAGGAAAGAGGAGACGCAGGTCCCTGCAGGCTGGTGGGGATGTTGGGCATTGTCTGGAGGTGTGACCATGGGACTGAGAACAAGAAGTTGTGGGGGTGGAGGAGGACGGATTAAAACCTGGTTTGGTGCTGTTTCCAGAAGGGGGGAGGAGATGTGGGGAAGGTCGCACGTAAAAAACTTCACAGTGTTTTATACGTGTGGCCTTATCTGGCCAGGTGTGCCCTTGTGCTGCGGTCCATGGTGGCCACGTGATGAGAAAACTGTCTTGCAGTGTGTGTTTAACAAGCGTTCCTTGGGTTTCTGCTCTGTAAAGCAGGAGGAGACAGGCTGGTTGTTACTGTAAAAATACTGTATTTGCTCCTCATAAAGTGAGCTGTACCTAGAAAGTCTGAAGAAGAAAGAAATCCATGATTATCCATTATTGTCACTGCAGAAAGTTAAATACCAAATGCACTGGTACAGCAGCAGCAACTGAACATTTAATTCATGTAAACTGGGAGAGTATATTAATTGTAGAGTTAACTTTTAAGTATTGCCCTTTAAATTGTTATTAACTGATGAATGCATTCATAAATATCTTAGAATTACAAAAAACATACACTGAAAGATGCTGGAGGATGACGGTCTCCCAGTGAACCATCAAGTTGGATGCAAAACTTCAGCTTCACTTCAAAGTCTTATTGTGCAATGATGTCGGAGCACTGTGAATGCTTTCTTATTGGCCCTTGAAAGAGGGTGAATTCATCCATGGTGATGAATTTCCATTTGAAATGGAATTCAAGCAACTTCTGAATAACAGCCTATATACTTTATCTGCTCTGTACTCACTGGGTTAATTGAGGTGGATCTCACCTGGAAAATAAATAGTCTTCTGAAGAGTCCTGCACTGATTTTCTTAATAGTATTCACAAAGACAGAATCTATCACCTGAGGACATTGATACTACAATAAATTGGAAGGAACTATTTCCACATCTCATGTATATTGTGTATAGTGACTCTCTGGGATGTCTCCATGCTGCTGATAAGCAGCCTGCAGCAAAGTAGATACAGCTCGTTTATCTTGATTTCAGGCTGCAGCGCTTGACTTCTGGGACTTGGAAACTTAGCAGCAAACTAAGTAACGCCCTTCACAGGCACTGACTTTTCTGGGCTTCATCTCCAGTCCAAAGTCAGATGATCCCAAACAGTTTTCGTGCTGCAGAGCTTTGCAAGGGCACTTGTTGCTGGTGATGAAGGCTGTTGAGTAGTTGAATCAGTTCCTTGGACTTCCAGCTGAAAACAAAGTCCAGCTTCAGTGCCTCTGCGTCGCTGCGGGTTCTGCTCTGAAATTATTTCAGAGTAAGTGAGTTCTGACCATTCCACAGCGTGGCTGCCGGTGACCTTTTTTCCTCTCATTTTCTCCATGTCGCTTCTAAACTCTCCTGTCACCCTGCTGTGGCCATCGTGATAGTGTCTACCTTCATGCCAAAGAACTGTTGAGGACTTCCTTGGTGGGGTTGGGTTTGGTGCACTGAATGTCAGGATTAAGACTGCAAAAATTGGGTTGAGTCAGTTCAATTGAACGAGCTTTATCCAAGCAGTGCAAGTCCAATTGCTGTAATAGGCTTCTGAACAGAGCGGAGAGGAATGAGAGGTTTAATAACAGGGTTCACGAAAATATACATTACTACTGTACTACTTACATTATGACCCAGTTCTGCTATTGTGAGCCTTATAAAAGATAAAATAGGCCATCAGATGGAGATAAATCAGTGGAAGTGAAATTGAATGTGTTCATAATCATTTTAAGATTTTTATAATGGCAGAAGATTAATTAAATAGACAAAAGTAATTTTCAAAAGAGCCTTTTTAACACTAAGTCTCAGATAAAAGGGTAAATGGAGAAATTTATTGCGAAGCTCATAAGTATGGCTTAAAAGTGCTTGTTTGTAGTTGCTTACCTGAGCAGCAGGACAGTTTCAAAAGGTCAGGGCAGCGCTGGGACCTGTGTTCTTGGCTTTGCTCGCAGTTTGGCCCCAAACTACATCACTTTTCTGTGCCCCTCATTATCCAGGCGGGCAGAAAAGCTGCTTACCCCTGCAGCTGCTCCCAGGCTCCTTTGGTGGATGTCCTGACAGCGCTGGGTTGATTGCAAGTGCAGATTTGTCATGGAGGGGGAGAATACTATAGGACAAAAGTCTGTTCAGTAGCAATTCTTGAAAAAGCACTGTATGCATTATGCATACATGAATAATTATCGTTATTCAAGTTTTGGATGCATCTCTTTTGCGTGAGCGTGGCAGGAGAGCGAGGAGCGTTCGCTGGCCCACCACCGCACATCCCTGAGAGGAGCAGTTTGGGAGGGTTCGCGTTGTGCGGGAGATTCTCACCCGAAGTTACTGATGTTTGGGCCCGTATGAAAACCGCAGCAGAGGGTTTTAAAGCAGCGGGTGGTGAATCCTGCGTGCAAAAACCCAAAGCGCGTCACTGTGTCTGCGTGGGCTGCACCCGTGTCTTGGCAGGGGCAGGCAGAGCGGTCACGGCAGTTGCCTGCGTGGTTCTGGGTCAGGGACACATCTCCTGTGATACGGATCTTGCTTTCTGTGCAGTCAAGATGGGACTACAATTTTTGATGGTTTCTTATTAATTTCCCTGAACTATATATTATGCCACTGGGTAAAGAGGTGGCATGAGTATATTTCACCTCTTACTTTATAAATCTCTTTGCTTACACAAAGTTAATGATTCTGTGCAGTCAGAAGCAAAATGTTGGTCTCTGACTCGCTCCATGGGTTGCAGTAGTGGTCACACACGAATGCTGCACAGCGAGCTTTGACGTGCGGTGATGGTGTAAAAGAGCAGTGCAGTGGGATGACACTGATTTGTTTTTTATGCTGCCAGTCTTTCTCTCTATTTGTTCCTCTCTTAAAGCCTCCACTCTGCCCACACACATCATTTCACAAAAAAATTCTCATGGATAAAAGAACGTGATTGGAGTCAGTGTGGTTTTCCAGATAAATCTTACAGCAAAGTCTCGCTATCAGACTCTATATTGCAATAACAAAGCCAGGCATTGGAAGCAATGGTAACTACATGATGATACGTAACAATAGAACATCATTATCTCAATATGCAGTAAATAATACCTGTATATCCTAGTTCTTTCTCAGCTTCAAGGTGTTTTTTGAAATTGAAGTCCCGATCAGTTAAGTTGCCGTTTTTCTGTCAACCGGAAACCCCCAAACCTAAACAACCGTACCGTGTATCAGTGAACAGCGATGGCTGTAATTTCTGCCTTCCTGGCCCATTTGTCTGCAAATGCCAATGGTCGGTGTCATTTTCTCGAGCTTTAGATATTTGTCATGCAGGTGTAATTGAGCAGTATGCTGTAGGTAGAGATGTCACTGGCACTGAAATTTCATGGACACGTCTAGAACGATTCGGCTGCTTCAGAGCCAGCAGAGACTGCCTGGCTGCTACAGGTCACTGAATTGCTTTTTTCTGTCACCAATTTTAAAAAAATTTTAAAAAATTATTATTTGCAATTACAAGTAATTGCATTTGACTTTTTTTCCCCCCTTCCCTGGAAAGGAAGACAAGTAGTGGGCTTTTTTCCTTTCTTGTTTTCTTTCTTTTTTTTGTAGTAAGCAGTTGTGCCTGGATGTTTGCCTTTTCGAAGTCTGGAGATTGGGCTTGCGTTTGCGAAGTGTGAAATGTGCTTGAATGGAAGCATGTGTGCTTCATATCCCAACATGGGAGCAGATTATGGGGGTCTGGAGCACATGTAAGAATTACAGGTGGAAAAATTCTCCTTTCCGGAGAAGACGGGGTTTATATCATGGGAGTGTGATGCAAGGGGAGGGCTTGTATGGAGAACGCAGCTGTTACCGTGATTTTAGGTGACACTTGTGTACAGACCCTGTTTTCTGTTTTATATATATAGTGTTGTTGTTACAAAAAAATCACATTTTTAATGTAATTAGATGCTCAAATGCATCAGTGGTGACAGTTTTCCATGTACTGCTCATGAAGTCAATTGAACGTTTTGCATGTTTAAGTACCCAGTGTGCCAAAGGACTGTTCATCCTCCATTTGTCATCTTGGAATTAAACGGTCCGACTACTGTGCTTAAAGATAAATACACACCTAAGGGTGTTTTTCTTCATTGCCCTATTAAATTCAGAACTCCAACATTCTCCATGATGTGACATCATAAAAGAGAAGAAGTTCTATGCATAAATATAAACATGAAATTGAGGTTTTTTCCAACTGTTTAAAATGATGCTTCTGTCTGGAGGAAGGCAAGCAAGGTGAATAGTGTTAAGAAGCCGCTTTGCAAGTGTTCATTTAAAATTTCAATTAGTTCACCTTGGCCATGATTGCATCACTTTGCTTTTTGCTTTCTGCACGCATTTGGGCAGTCAACTTTTACTGCTGAAATTCAAAGCCAAGCTGCATTTGTCACAGCGTGAAATCAACTGCCTAGGCCGTAGAAGAAGAGAGAAAGCATAACTTAGTTGAATTTTAGACATTTTGCAACATTGAGGTGGGGAGAAAATGGTTCTTTTATTGAGGCTGAGGCCCCACTCTTCTAGTAAACACTCGGGGAAGTCGGTGCAGGTACCTTCTGCAGGAGCTGGTGTCGCAGTGCATTTGAGGGTGAGGACAAAAGAAGAGGCTGCTAAAAATCCAGCAGCTTCCACGCTCAGGAGCTGGCAGTCGGTGCTCTGTGGGTTTTCTGGAGTCCCAGACCTGCAGGCTTTGGTGGCCTTCTCCGTCTTGTCCTTGAGGACTGTGCTGGTGTTGTGGTGCAGAGCGGGAAATCGCATTTACAGGGAATGGCGGAAAAGGGGTTTCTGCACAGCGCTAGCAGAAATACGATGCGTTCAGCTGTGTATGTTATGTGTGTGTAAATAAGGTTGAAGTAATAATGACTTTGCAGAAATAATAAGCAAAACACCCTTCACCCCAAACAGCGAAATTTACAGCGCCTGCTGTTGTTGTGAGACATTAAGCTGTTTGTCCCTAGTTAGCATTTACATAATGTGGGATCTTACTGTTTTCTACATCTTTGTGACTTCTTCGAATAAAAGAATTCCGGCATTGTGCTGGCTATGATGAAGGATGTCAAACTGTTCATAGTGTCTAAACAAAAGGTTCCTTATGTGACTTTGTGTTTTCATTATATACATATTATTACAGCTCGAGTTCGGCTGCAGCAGCACGCCACTTTGCAGAAACAAAGTCTTTCCATTATTTAGGAACTGTAACTCTGGAATTTGGTCAGAAGTAATTCTGAAAAATAGTTCCTGTGTTTGGGAACTGGTTTTGATGTCAGCCCTTTTTCCCTTCCCCATGGATACGTGCAAGGACATGGAGAAGTGCAGGAAATAGTATTTAGTTTTCTCAAGAAGGGCTGGTTGAGAAGTCGATTCAGGCGAAGTGAAGGTCTATACTTCATAGTCGAAAGACGTCATAAGGGAAGGCGCTGCTCTGTCACCTGCTGTTGCAGTCACTAAAGTTTAATTTGATCTTTTTTAATATCGTGCCCAGGTGTCTCTCTCTTGCAGTGAAGTGGTTAGCATAAATCTGTCACGTGCATTGGTATTTCATTTTTATTAACTTTTATTTGACTTGGTTGAAGGTAATCTATTTTTATTAATTGAATTGCTCTCCCTCCTCCCTCTGTCAGGGGCAAAGCTTCACTTGGAAATCATATTTGAGGGGGGAAAAAAAAAAAATCAAACAAAAAAACCCAAGTGCTAATATACTGGAAAGCCAGGAGTTTGCTGTGTCTTCCACCTTTTTCCTTGGCGCTGTCTGCAGTAGATGGACAGTCCGGGTGCCTGCTGCTCCCGCAGTCTGCGTCCGCGCTTCCTTTCTCTCTGGGTAACAGAAAAGGCAACTCCTCCTGCGTGTGGAGGCTTTCAGAACATGGGCATCGCTTGGAGCGTGTTTCGGGATGGCTCTCGGAGAGCCGCCGGCTGCAGGGATGCTCTGGCTGTTCCCCCAGCCTGCGAGCTCCGAGCGCTGTGTGTGGAGGTGCCTTTGGCTGAGCCTGTCGTGGCTGGTGTTTCCCTGCGCCTCGCTAGGTGTGCTGGCCAGGGGCTGATGCCTGTTCAAAATAACCGGGGATCAGTTTAAGAGGAATTTGTAGTATCGGGCTGCATTCATAGGGAACTAGCTTTTGGATGATAATACTTTAAGTTTGCCCTGTGCCTGAGCTGAGCTATTATAAAGCATTCAGGAGTGACTGCTACAGTGATTGATTTTTTTCAGGGGAGCCGAGACTTCTGAAAAGGGAGTGAGGAAGGTTTGAATTCCAACAATGGTTTATTGCCTTGTGCAGAGGGAAGTAAATATTGATACAGAATGCTTATTTACTGAACAGGGGTAGTGTCAGCAAAATTAAGGTGTATACATTGCTCTTCATTTTACAGACATAGGAGAAATTGATAGAGTTCAGAGTGATTTATGAGACAGCATAATTCAACCCTTCATGGGTTTTTGGTTTGTTTTTTCTCTGCTCTCACTTGAGAGGTGTGACTGGGCAGTCCTATGAAACAGATCTCCCCAAACACCATTTTTCTTTTTTTTTTCTTTTGCCTGCGTGGACCAAATGCCCGGTGGTGTGGCAAGCGAGAGAGAGTCCTCTGCAGCAGGGTGAGGTTGATTCCGTTTCTGTAACGGGCAGGCTCCTGACGGGGCGGGATGCGGTAACCCCCTTCAGCCCTGCCTCGCCTGCCAGGGCCTTAGGTGGCATCACCGCCTCACTGGGCTTCGGGAGGGGAAAACTGGCAAGGATCCAAGCTCCTCAGTAATGCACTTAATTAGCGAAGGCCGTTGACCTGTCTGAAATGCTCCCCTGCCTTGGGTTGGATGCAGACATGGCCTCTCCCCAAGAGTGAGAGACAGGGAGGAGAACCAGGCAGAGGTGGGAGCCAAGCCCGGTTGCTCCTGTGCAGCTGATGCCATGCCCGAGCCTGGGTCCCCTGGCTCGCCTGGTGCCGTACCCAAACCCGGGTCCCCAGCTCGCCCGGTGCCGTACCCAAACCCGGGTCCCCAGCTCGCCCAGTGCCGTGCCCTCGCGTGTGGGCATCACGTCCACGTCAGCAGCGGGCGCTGCGCACATCTCGCAGCCGGAGCAACAGGTACCCCCCGGCATTTGGGAAAGAAATAACACCGGGGAATTCGTGTAACTTCGCTACTACCCTGCTGGTAATCGCTGCTGGAGCCGTGCCTTGCGTTAGCAGGACTCTGCTCCAGGGGAAGGGGAGTTTCAGCAGCACTGCCGTGTTGGCGCTTCCACTGGGAATTAGCACAGTCATAAATGTAGGAAAGCTTAAAAAAGGAGTAGCAAGGGAAAAGTATTGTATATCTGTTAATTATAAATCATAGATTGTACTCGCAGAAACAGTGTCAGGGATGAATAGCTTATATTGTCCTATTTGCAGCAGCACTTTAGACTGTGAAAACTGATTTTATTTTAAAGGACTATTTTATTTTCAGCGTTACTTCACTCAGCTTGATCAGGGAAGCGAGACTGGAGAGGTTCACCTTCTAGTAATCATGTGTAAAACAATGCTTCAGACTCAGTGCTGGTAGTTGTAATAGGGATATTTTTATGATGATAGCCAGTAATTAAGATCAGGGTTTCAGTGCTGAGCACAGTGAAAACACATGCAAACAGACTGATAACCTCAAATTGCTTACATTGTTACGAGCTGAATAGTGCAATTGTCCATTTAAAAAAAGACTGCCAGGGGTTGCTCAGACTTTGACTTTCTCCCTGTAACAACAATAAGAAGAAGTCAATACCCATGGATGGGGGTGGGAGGAACACCAGCAAAGGTGATACTTGCAATAAGAAGGTTTTAATTATGTTAAAAATAACACACCACTCTCCCCAAAAGGAAAAATTCTGCCTGCAGTCAGAGTTTCAAAGACACCTCTTTTTCCAACAGCCTAGCCTCCAAAATTGGGCTGGCAATTAATTGTATTTGTACATTTTGAGGCTTGAAGGCTGATATTAAGCATCTGCTCCATTAGTATTTAGCTACCAAAACAGCTACATTGTAGTGCTGAACACTTTATTAGTGTTTGTTCAGAGTACGTGCAGAGGAGGTTAGATAGCCTAGAAATTTTAAATGCTAATTTGTCATCACAGATTGTTTATCTACTTTTTTTATTCATGTTATAAGAGCATTTTATGTAGGCATAAAAGAGAGAGATTTATCACACATGACCCTTCTTGGCCCTAGCCCATAATCACTCTAGTAGAGTGGAATATCAAGAGCTGGGTAGTTCACAAATTGAGGTATTGACAGAATTTTGTACCACATTTTTTTTTTCAGTTGCATCTTTGACATGGTTGTAAATAGTGCAGTCTTTCAAAATTTCCTAAAAATAATTTTCTACCAAATTGTACAACTGTGCTAAGATGACTAGTTTTCTGCAAAATTGAAATTACTTACATGCTTATTTCAGTGACTAACTGCAAAATTATCAAATGATGTGTTTTAATCCAATTACATTCTTACTAGAGTGAAACACGCTTCGTGTTTATACCGCCAGGGCTGTGGTTTCTGGCATGAATTTTTCGTTACAAGCTCAACAGCGTTTAAAGGCTCGTGAAGTTATCTGTTCCTACTTTTTTGAGGTCTCAAAGAGAGCCCTAAGAGCAAGAAGAGTCTGATAGACTTCATGTTCCACTGAAGGAAATCATTAGCAATACCAAAATGTTACAAAATTATTCTAATACTCGTAACTTTGTGGCACGTGTGTGAAAGTGCTTAGGAGGTTTGTGGGGCCAGAGACACAAAATTCATAGCAGTGGCAAGATTTCACGTCTTTAAATAAAGTTTTAGAGTCGAGGAAAATAAGAATGAAACACTGCTTTTTACAGCCTTGTTTGAGATGTGCAGCTGTACAGAGTGTATGAACATTAAAAATTGTAGGATGTTCTGTAAGGGCTTCTGGTTATACATCTGTGTGATCAAAAACCCTTTCCAGAAGTGTAAAATCTAATTATGTCACATTACTTTTTAAATAGCTCAGTGTAGACACATGCTATGTTGTTTAGAGTTAAGGATTCTCGATGCTTTCCGTTGTAAGGCTTTTTTCATTGCCTGGGACTTTGGCAAGTGACAGTAAATCATGCACGTGAGTGTTCTGCCTGGGGCATGCCCGCCTGTGCCAGGTAGTTTTCCGAAAGCTTCGATAATGGTTGTCCGGTCACACTCAGCCATGTGTTTTGGTGAAAAGCCATCCTGTTTTGCCAAGCTTGTGTCATGTATTTGCAGTTTTAATGTCTTGCATGACACTGCTTTGGTGCAGGAACTTGATGTTTGGCACAAGGTTGGAAAAGACAAAGGACGTGCTATTTCATTACGGAGATTACAACCAGATTTTCTTAGTCTTTGAAAAAAAATTTTGCGTGAATGTGGTCAGTGGAGAGGAGTTAAGCTGTGGATTCAGTTGTAAACACCAGACAGGACAAGTCTTGCCTTTCTTGGATTTTGCTGTACCAACAGAAGTGCTTGTGTAACTGTGGTATTGAAAAGTAACCCAGCAAAAAAACCCAGAGCGTGTTGGATTCGCGCAGAGTCCCTAGATCTCACTGACAGGAGAGGAAGGAATGAGGGACTAGGGGAGAGAGAGGGGGGAGACAGAGCCCGCCTCTTCCAGGAAAGCCAGAATTGAGGTAAGAAGAAGATAGCTCACCCTTCCTGCTCTCCGCTACGTGGTCTGCACAGAGAGGACGTCATCCTTTCTCTGTCATCTGTGTGCCGAGACTGCTTTAGGGAGTCCCCCCCGAGGGCAGTCATAAACTTTATAAATATGAGAATATACTGGATGCTGTATAAAGGGTTCCTTAGCACAAATAGAAGTACATGTCTGCTCCAGATACTTCTATATGTGCCTTTTACATTGTGAGCTTGAACTATCAGAAAGAATTATAATGAAGAAGAGCTAATTATAAAGCAGGTAATAAAATAGCTTATTCAGGTGATGCTGTTTTATTACCATCTCATTATGATTAAATAATTCCTATTAAGTTCTGGATCAAAGAGGAATTTCTCACAGGAGAGTTTACAGAGTAGTTTAATGGAGTCTATTTATTGTATAATCCCAGGGTGAGTATTGGCTTTTATAATGTCCTATTAACTTATTGTGACAATTCTATGCAGCGCTCCTCTACGAGCACTGGAGAGTGTAAGGGTGGGATTTTTTTCCTTTCTTTCTTTCCTTCTTTTTTTTCTTTTTTCTTAAGCATTGCTGTCCAGCAGGCTGCAAGAATGGTTGCTTTGCTGGAATATTTTGATCCTGAGCTTCTCTGGCTTTAAACTAACCAAACTGACATGAGGCTGTCTTAAGACTCAGATTAAGAAAAAAATCTGTTTAGCTTTTCATGTTGTTTATGCTGATACTTGGAAGGTTAGAGGCATGGGTTTTTCCCATCAAGGAGACAGGGAGCATTTGACTTCAAAAAGAAATAAGCTCCGTGCAGAACTGTGCATCCACTTACTTCACGTGCACAATGAGCTATTGGCACTTTCTTTTTTATTTTGTTTGGAGGGTTGGTGGGGCTTTGTATTGTTTTTTGAGTGTGGGCTGTTGGGTGGTTTTTTTCAGCTTGTGAAACCTTCTTTTAGGCAGGAATTTCACAGTTTTGCTGTTTGATATGTTTAGGCAGCATGGCTGTCTCTGGCAATCTGGAGATGCCGCAGCCTGGCAAGGCTGGACACAAGATGGGGTGGTGAAGGCTGCTGAGAAAAACGCCATAAACAAAAGTAACAAGTTAGAATCTTAAAAAGAGAAATCGGCGCCAAGGCATAGCCCAGGCTGAGCAGAAAGAGGAGCTTTCCCAGGTATGTTTGCACCCTGACATGCCACATGCCAGGGATCTGCTCACCCCGCTGAGGGCATTATTTACGTGACAGCTCGATAACTTAAGGTGAGGAGCGTCCCGTGCAGTGCCACTGCCAGTGTCATCCTGGAGTGACCCGGCTCTGCCGTCTGCTGTGTTCCACCCCCCTGCAATCAGTAAGTTGAGTGTACTCGTGGGATTCGGGGAGGCTTCAGCTCACCTTCACGGTCAGGGAGCAGCAAGCTGACCTTCAGACTTCCCTTGTGATAAATAGTGTTTTAACCCTTCAGTCCCTGGAACAGTGTGAGACAATTGCCTTTTTCACATTTATTGTATTAATTTTTTGTAGTCAATTTCTTAACGTCTTAGTGTTAGAAAAAAAATAGCCTGAAAATGAGTCATAGAGATACATGTATGGTAAAAGGCAGTTTAAAAAGAACCCCAGAGTTACATGTGTATTGTGTCTCATTTTAAGTCACTGAAACCATTTTGAGGGGAGCTGACTCATGATGTTTGAGTACTTCAGGCTGAAACACTGGGCCTGGAACCAATACCACGTGATGGATATGAACCATCTTCAAATGAAGAAGAGCTATTGAAACACTTGGCACAAGCGTTTCACAGTCATCTTCTTTATTGGAAATGTTTGTACACATTTTTAATGCAGAATTTCAAATGTATGTGTAATTTGCTCTGCTTGGTTCATAAGCTGAGAAATATGTTTTAATGGAAAAAACTTTTAACGTAGTTGCTCTATAGATTAATTTTTTTGGGAATAGGTCTTGCCTCGCTGTTTATACTCCCCATTTCTGAATATCTGGTTTCCCTTTTTCCCTTAGGAGGAAGGGAATTATTCGCCCACTTCATTTTTTTTAACTGGAAATTGTGGCAAGGAGATTGTTTAACTGTACTCAATTTGTTTTCAGTACAAATTACTGTCTGTCATCCTGTGTGCCACAATTGCAGCTTACTGTTTTCTTGTTGCCCAAACCTGATAGCGGAGATAGCCAGGCAAAGCTCTGCGTGCGTGACTCTTGCTGCAGTGCCGTTCCCTGTGCAGTACACCTGCTAGCCGCGCTTGCATATGCAGCGGCTCGACCTGCGTGTGTGCTTCCTTTGATGGGGATGTGCTAATTAGGGACACGGCTCTGCTAGCTGTGGGGAAGGGCAGCGTGTCGCTAGGAGATCCTGGTTAGATGAGAAGTCCTACATTGCCGTTGGATTGGCTTCTTCAGAGCAGAGCCAGCTGGAACACAATACTGTGGTTCACAGTTAATCTTCTAAACAGGGCACAGAATTAAAACTGAAGCCAGGCAGAGTTTTCACAATGAAAACATTTTCAAGCTGTGGTTGTAGTCCAACTAACGTCTGAACAACTGTGTTATAACTGCAGCTACACAATGAAGGCTGCTGCAAGTCACTACATATGTCTGCCGCATAAGTAAGGTCAATATAATAATTCCATAGCTCTCCCGACTCACCTTACAAAAGGCCTCTGTTGTCTTTCTTGTAAAGGACAAGCTGTGCGGTGCCCATTTTTTCCCCCACTTTTCTGAGGGTAGCTCCCTATGGGGCTATTAGGATTTATCAAGTTAGAGCTACAAGTGTGGCTGCACTGTCATTGTGACCGCCTGTACAAATATGGAGCAATAAGACGTAATCTAGTTAGTTGCTTCTTGTGCTCATTTCTTGATGAAGAACTTGTGCATTATGTTATTTGAATTGGTACTCTGGACATGGGCTTCATCTTCAAGACTGGCACTAGCTCCTGTTGTAAGAAATGCATTGGTTTGGCTCAGGGTTTGATTATGGGCTGTTATAGGTTTTGTGTGAATGTGTGCAAGTCACTGTAGTTTCTTGAGGCTCTTGGCATGGAGCAAACCTCTTGGAAGACTTCCTTGGGTGTAGATAAACAGTGCCTTTCCTTTGTATGCGTGTGTCTTGTTGTAGGGTGATACTTGCTGGCCCTTGGAAAGTGTTCTGCATTCAACAAAATGCCTGGAACATGTTGATGAATTTATTTCTCATATTTTGGGTGAAACTTTGCTTACTCCAAGAATTCTGATCAGTTGTCACCTGGAGTGAGTGAATTAGACCCAAAATGCCGTGTGAGAAGGAAGCCTTTCTCTTTGACTGGGGAGGCTCGGGGTTTCAGTGAATGTTGTGGGTTCTGCTCTGGGTGCCCAAGACTGGAAGTTGTTTAGTCAGTGCTGAGAGTCCCAAAAACTAAGTGCCTTTGCAAATCCATCTCTTCCTTGGCTGCAGCTTTAGAGCTGTAAAAGCATA
>Ga0181612_112517_pt1 | contig 35327 bp, 16 predicted proteins | sample HoacroProtozoa21_FD_119630 | JGI IMG/M metagenome (GOLD analysis project Ga0181612, IMG submission 119630) | Hoatzin crop microbial communities from Cojedes, Venezuel. Combined Assembly of Gp0051906, Gp0051904, Gp0051908 | reverse complement strand
TTTAGACTGGGCATCAGGAAGAAAGTTTTTACACTGAGGGTGATGAAACACTGGAACAGATTTCCTGGAGGGGTAGTGAAGGCCCCATCCTAGAAACATTCAAGGTCAGATTTAACGGGCCTCTGAGCAACCTGATCTAGTTGAAGATGTCCCTACTCACTGCAGGGGGGTTGGCTAGATGACCTCTAAAAGTCCCTTCCAACACAAAGCATTCTATGATTCTGTGATTTTACTGTGAAACAGACAAAATTCACTGCTATTGAGAAGTTCTAATTTGCCTACTTTTAAAGGTTTGACCTACCCTAATCTTTTCCTTTTTCTCCAGATAACCAAGTACTCATTTCTGTAACTGTCCATTCTTCTCATAATCAAACCCACCATCCAATATCCATTTACATTTCAGTACATAGACCGATTCCACATTTTATATATTTTTGAAGATTATATTATGTCTGATTACTTGTCCGTAGAAGATTTTATAATGCGTTTGTGTGAAACCCCTTTCTCTGCCACAAGCAACTTGTAAACTTAGATTCCCCTACTCATAGCTTCAAACTTCTGGGCATGTGTCCAAGCATGCAGAGACTCATGTTAGAAAAGCCAAAATGTACCTGTAACAGAATCTGGCAAAGCATGTCAAAGGCAACAAGAAGGGCTTCTGTAAGTACATATGTGGCAAAAGCAAAACTAAAGAACATGAAGGCCTGCTGCTAAATGAGGCAGGGGAGCTGGTGATGCAGAGCATGGAGAAGACTGAGGTACTGAATACCTTCTATGTCTCAGTGTCAGCTAGTAAGCCCAGCCTTCTGGAATCCCAGGCCTCAGACACCAGAGGGAAAGGCTGGAGCGAGGAAGATGTAGTTCTGGTGGAAGAGAATCAGGTCAGATTATACTTAAGCAAACTGGACATCCATAAATCCATGAACCCTGACGGGATGCACACACAAGTGCTGAGTGAGCTGACAGATGTCATTGTGAGGCCATGCTCGATAATCTTTGAACAATCATTGTGATTGGGAGAAGTGCCAGTGGACTGAGGGAAAGCAAATGTCACATGTATCTTCAGAAAGGACAAGAAGGATGACCCAGGGAACTACAGGCCCATCCCTCTCACCTCAGTAATGGAGCAGATATTCCTGAAAACCTTTTACTGCTATATGAAGGACAAGAAAGTCACAAGGAGAAGTCAGCACAGATTTACCAAGGGGAAGTCACGCTTGACAAACCTGATAACCTTCTGCAATGAAAAAAATGGCTTGATAGATAATAAGAGAGCAGTCGATATGATTTACCCGGGTTTCAGGAAGGCTTTTGACAGTGTCACCCATAAGATCCTCATAGAGAAACTGATGAAGTATGGACTGGATGAGTGGACAGACAGCGAGGCAGGTTGAAAACTGACTGAACATCAGGCCTAGAGGGTGGTTTTCAGTGGTACAGAGCCTAGCTGGAGGCTAGTATCTAGTGACCCCAGAGGTCAATATGGTGACTAATCCTATTCAAGATCTTCATTAATTATCTGGATGATGGGACAGAGTGTACCCTCAGCAAGTCCTGGGGGTCCTGGTCTACACCAACTTGAACAAGATCTAGCAATGTGCCCTTTCTGCAAAGAAAGTGAATGGCATCCTGGGCTGCATTAGGCAAATTATTGTCAGCAGGACAAGGGATGTGATCATTCCCTTCTACTCAGCTCTGGTGAGGCCACAGCTGGAGTGCTGGGTCCTGTTTTGATCTCACCAGTACAAGAGAGACATGGATATACTGCAGAGAGTCCAGTGAAAGTCCAGGAAGAGGACGAAGGGACTGGAGCATCTCTGATAAGAGGAAAGGCTGAGAGAACTGGGACTGTTTAGTCTCGAGAAGAGAATCAGGAAAGATTTTATCAATGTACGTAAAAACCTGAAGGGAGGGTGCAAGGAGGATCGAGCCAGGCTCTTTCCAGTCATGCCCAGTGACAGGACAAGGCACAGTGAAACACAGGAGGTTCCCTCTGCGCACCAGGAAACATTTTTACTATGAGGGTGACTAAGCACTGGCACAAATTGCCCAGGGAGGTTGTGGAGTGTCCAGCCCTGGAGATATCAAAAGTTGCCTGAGCGTGGTCCTGAGCAACCTTCTATAGGTGACCCTGCTTGGCTAGGGAGGTTGGAAAAGATGATCTCCAGATGTCCTTTCCAACCTCAACCATTCTGTGATTCTGTGGTTCTGTGGTTCTGTGATAGCAGATTAACATTTCAGCTCACAGATAAGAAGTAGTGAAGCACTTACATTATTCTTTATGTCTGGTATCATTAGAAAGCACTCTAATCCAAAAAACCCACAAAAACCTGATAGCAAGGTTTTCTTTACATATTTCCTTCCCTGCCCTTAAGCTTCTTTCAGATATGAGTTTTTCTGGGTGTTTAGAAACTTGCAGCTTTTTCAGTGAATATCACGGAATCTTTCCTGTGAGCTCCTTCTCCCAGAACAAAGATGGGAGCCCTCCCTTTTTATAACATCTATCCTTTTTCGTCCAAAATCCATCACACTTTCTCCTCAGTTTTGTAAGTAGTAAGCAAGTAATAAATAGAAACTAGTACTATAGGTCCGTCAGAGATGTAAGTTGATAATAAATAAGAGACATTTTTCTCTCTCATGGAAATAGCTATAAAGAGTCCTCACAGTGAAGATAATTACCTTAGATTTGCTGTTAGGGAAAGCAGCAGCATGCAAAAACATGGTCAATGCAGTAGGTTAAAAAATTATCTGATGCATCTGAGAACAACATGACTGTATTATTCCTCCCAACACACTTGTGCTGAGGTCATGGCCAACTGTCTAAGCATAGGTTTTTTGGATATGTTTCATTTTCAGAAAAAAAGCATGTTTAAAAAGGATAGGATTATCTATCCACTGATATTGGGTATCCATTGGGTATCTTACACCTCTCCCTCACATACTATCTAACCAAAGATATCAGATGTTACTGTCCTATAAAGATATTATAGATAAAGCATTTCTTGGTATTATTTATATCCCATCATTTCATATACAAATGTTCTTCACTGGAATTGCAAAAATTAAGCGATGAGAAAATTCATACTTAGCTGGCTATTGTCAGTGAAGATATCCCCCAAATTCTTTTGTGCTAAATTAATAGATTCATAAAGTAATTTTATGGAAATTAAACAAACTGATATTTTAAGTTCTTAGGAAAAATATTGTTTGATAAGTTGCATTATTGCACATTTATTTGATCTGTGCCAAATCATGTCAGTACAGAAAAAAAACCTCTTGTGAAAAAAAAGCCTTGGTCGTTTTCCAGAAGACAAAAAGGATAAGCAAAGATTTAGAAATTATGAAGCCCAAAATCTCCATTGCTTTGACCCAAACATAGGGTTTACACATTTTTTTAGAATGCTTAGAACACAAGGTTCATATGCGAAATTGGAAATTAGCCCTGAATGATGTTACTAAGTGCTGCAAAAGAAGGACAAGCAAGAATCAAGACTCGCTGTATCCTCTCAGAGACCCAGTCTTACTAACTTTTCCATTTAAGACGGTCTCAGAAGGGCCCATAAGTGAACTATTTAGTCTTAGTTTCCTCTGCTCTCTGTAATGAAATTTGAACACAGTAATAATTCTCAATACACTGGTATTTTTGATACTGGACTGCATCGTAACTGCAGTCATACACCACTTTGTTATTTCTATTATCTTTTCCAACGCTTTTTGTCTTATTTGATAAGATTAGCTAGATGAATATGACTGAAAAATTAAGTATTGTTGCTCACGCTAGCATGCAAACTAAGGAAGACTATAGCCTAGAATACTTAAGTTCACGCAGTTCTTGCAATTTTGCAATTCAGGTCACATTACATTCAGTATATAGAGAAAGACATATAGTGGTCCTCCACAAATCTATTTCCTGACAGTAAGTTACCTTTCTATTGCTAAATAAAACAATATCCTTAATATCTGTGATGATATCGCAGAAAAATGTTGATTTTTTTTACTTTTGTTTGAGCTAGTTGTGTTGGAATAGGACATTCACCCTTCCTTTAATATTACACTTCCTATTTGTGCAATACGTATGTCTTGAGTGAAAGTACAGAAGAGTGAGAAAGAAAAGAATAAGGAAGGTGTGAGACCCGAATAGCACAGAAAACTGCATCCTAAGTCTCAAAAATGAACCACAAACCAGCTTTTCTTGTTTTGGCTTTTAAGAGGAGTTTTGGGTTTGGGTTTTGTTTTGTTATGGTTTTTTTTCTTGTCCATTTTATCATACAGATATGAGTTCTTTGGGAGCAATTCTAGATTTCCCAGTGATATATAGTGCTCCCTCTTTTCTTCTGTCACCCTATATCTTTGCTACTCATGTATACACGTTATAACGAAATCATGTCTTTCTAATGCTAACAGATGCCATTGCCACTGAGAAACTACGTGAGGCACCATCAAGAACCAGCAGACCTAAATCCCCACTGAGCTCAGGCTCTCTGTGATTCCCAGAAGTGCTCCACTTACCTCCCTTTCACCAGCATCCCATCTGTCAGATTTTTCCATTATATTTACACTTTGAATATGAAACACATTTCTTAGATTTGAATGTAGAAAGATCAAACTGTATAACCAGCATTGTGCCCTGTCCGCTCGTAAGTGAGACTGGAACTTAACATAAAACTGTTAGTCACCCTCCTGAAGTTGAGCAGAAACGTCCAGCAGAAATAAAGAGAGTAGACTGCATTAATAGGTATTTTCCTAAGAACTGGCTTTGAAAAGAAAAGAGGAAGATTGCCTTTCCTGTTGTCTTTCTGTTTCAAAGCTTTCCTCTGAGCAGTGGCAAGAAAATGTCACAGCAGTGAACAAGCAAAGACAGAAGTTGCTGCTGCAGATGCTGCAAGGGTATCAGGACCACCAGTTTCAGATGGAGTGACAGAATGAGACCTGTTAGACAAGTGCTAGTAATTGAATCCTCATCAAGATTAGGTGGCTTATATCCTCTATAAGGATTTGCAGATTTCTAAATTTTTTCTTCCTTTTACATCTGAGTTTGCCATCAAAGCTCTGAATCCTAGGAGGATTTCAGAATGATTAAAGCAGAGACAAAGAAAATCTTTTTTTCCCCCTCAGTCTCTAAGCAAAATGCAAACAAAACAATTTGCAGCTTCAAAGACACTCTGGTCTTTACCTATAGTTAAATTCTTTATTTAGAGACAAACTTGGATTTTTTACACAGATTAAAATTATATTGATTCATCTATAACCATATTAAGCATAGAATAATTCATGTTCAGGAGGAAGACTCTAAATAACATCCTGAGAAAATTGGCTGATATACAATATGAAAGAAAGCCTATATCACTTATTTAATTATATCAGGATATGTGGAATGAAAATATCATACATTAATATTCTTATTGAATAAATAATTAGTAGGTATGTCTTTAACTGACACCTCAGCTGACACAAATAAGGCTGGCTCTGATGAAGAAATGATGAAAAAAATATTTCATATATGATCCTGTTCTACTATTATGAGTTTATAACAAGATACACAATAGCTCAGCAATAGAATTTGCTTAATGAACATGCATCTAATCACTCAGAAGTATTTCTCATTTCTTACATCAAAAACTTCTATTTCTGTGTTTCATTTAAGTGAATTTTGTACTTGATGATCTTAGAGGTCTTTTCCAATATTAATGGTTCTATACAGAATAATAGATAAATCTAGACCTTAAAAGGTGTAGCAGCAGAAAAATTCTAATAGATTTTGTTAAATTTTTTGATGGTTTACAGTACTAAAGAAATGCCTGACATATAAATAATCAATATAGTTGTGTGGCAGACAGAGCTCCCTGTAATATGCAATAAAAATATTTGTTGTCGTTGTCCCTGTGCCCTAAGATTTTGTGTTTAGATTTAGCAGAAAGAGTTATAAATTTCAGCACTGCTTAAATCACAGTCCAAACAGACTGTATTTCAACACTGCTTAAATCACAATCCAAACAGACTGTACACACTTCAAGGCTTACAGGAATGACATTTAGATTGGTTTGCTTTGCTCCCCACAAAACAAAGACAAAGTTACAATAAAAATATCCATTACTATTACCCTTGTATTAGGGAAAGGAAAAGTCAGAAAACTATGACATCACAAGGATGGTGCCCAAAGAGAGAAGTGACATGCACATATAAAATGCCATACATTTCCTCTGGAGGGTTATTTTTCAAGGCCATGAAATCTGCATATTAATCTTCAAATCACACTTAAAAACATCTTGAAATTGATGCTTGATTCTTACTGTGAATGTTTGTAAGAAGTTTTATACAACTGTAAAACCTGCAAGTTTTCCCTAAATCCTCATGTTTCCAAAACATGATGGTGATGATTATTATTGTTACTGAGCTTATTTAGATTTTTAATACTAAATTATTTTTTTAAACATCACATTGCCTATCAGAAGAAATCTGCCACTGTTACATAGCTCAGAATGTTTTCTTTTGCCCTTGTCTTCCAAAAGAAAGTGTGACTTAATCTCTGGAGGAACACCCACATCTTGGCATAACAGTGACAGCTACTCCATTTCACAAGCTCTTTGAGATGGAGCAGGGAGCAGCTCAGGGAAGGGAAGCCAGCTCAGGGAGAGGTTAGCTGCAGTTTATCAATATAAATGTCCAACTAGTAGTAAAAATCATAGATTAACTAACTTCTCTTACCACAAAAATGACATGAGAAGTGTCATCTTGTGAAAATCAACAGGAATGAAACCTTGAAGGTTTTTGAAATTTTTGTGTTGCAGTCCGAAGAGGCATGGATACTAATAATTTTTGGCATAACACATATTTCTGAAAAATGAAAGAAGATGTGACAATTATGCAAAATATTTTCACAATGTAGGAAAATATTCTCTTTTCTTTTGTGCCGGTGCTAGAAAGCCCTAAAACAAAATAGTATAAGCCCTGCTCCAGGAGGGGAAAATGAGTAGTAGTAATGGTTTAACTATGCTTTTGAGCCATAGCTGTGATTTATAAGCAAACTGAAGTCCCCTTTAGCTGACACAATATTATTCTGCGTTTCCCAGTACTAAGACCTATGTTTGCATCTGATTTCACTCATTCTCTGTCTGTAATGCATGCAAGTCAAATTTGCCTCTTTCAGCTCTTCGCACCACTCTGTTTATTTTGAAATGCACAATTTGGTACAAATAGTCACAGGTGAAATTGGTAAAAAATCTGATTTAAAGTATCTTCACCTAAAAGTTCAAAAAAAATGTAGTGGACGCATAAAATACTCCAAAGTGATATTTAAAACAGACATCCTTTTACTTTTATTTTGCAGCGCTTTCCTTTTCTGTGAGAACTTTTTATACAGTAAAAGTTTTGTAAATTATTCTTTTCAAAAAGTACATGCACATGTACACAATAAACCTGCATTCCAGATTTCTGCATTTTAAAACAGGATTCTTAAAAAAAATGCTTAAAATATTTGAGAAATGAAGCAGATTTTTGTTGGGTTTTTTCCCCCTTTTTTATCAATTTGGGTAAGTTACTTACCATGTTACTCAACTGAGAACTTACATCTATTCTGGGAAGAGCCAGATTGCGTACAAATTATAAACTCAAAAAAAAGTAAGTAATTTACTATGTAAGTATTCATTTTGTGATTTCATTCTTTACTGAAAGGACATGATAAGCAATCCAGGTTACTGAAACAATCATACTACCAATCATCTGCTATATGTCTTGATTATTGACATTATCATTACCACTAATTTTAGGTTCAGCTGATGTTCAGGTTTTCTAGAGCAGATTGGTCTCCAAATGTACTTCACTAACTCTGCTCCTTTTTTCCATTTTCACCTCCCCACATGTACCGAAGTGCAGTAAGTCTGAATGTCTCCTTAGTAAGTTGGTAGTGTATGAGAAAAAGCCTGTGAACGAAAGACATGGTGAGACCAGTTATACAGTCCTAACAATACGAGCATTTCGGCACAAAATGCTGACATACTAGCAACCAGTTTTGCAAGAACCAGTTTGACTCTTTAAAGTAAGTATAATGCAAAATATATTTAAGGAATTTCAGCCTGAGAATATGTCTCAAAAATGTGAGCTTTGTAGCTGCATACATGTCTGATAGTATGCATTCATGTTCAGGGCACATAGAATGGTATTTTATGAAAGACTTAAGCCATGCGGTTGGTCTTGGTTCCTTGTCTGATTAAATGTTATGTGATCTGACCACAGTTGGCACAGGAAAGTTGAAAATTTGTCTATTATACATGCCACTGACACTGGCTGAAGACAACAGACTTCATGTTGATGGAGCTCTCCAGGTCACCACCATGACCCTTTTCTGGAAGGAAAATTGAATTCTTAATAACCAAAGTAAATACATATTCTTCAGCTACATTAACTGTCTCCAGACATCATGTGAAAAAAAATACTGAGTTGAAACTTCTTCACTGTGAAACAAAACCACACTGAAGTAAACTAGATTTTGAAAGAAATAGGTACTGTGGTTATAACTATTCTGAACATAGTAGCAAAAATGGGTGTAAATACTATCTGTTATAGCTGAAGCTGTACCAACAGCTGTTATTAAGTTTGCGTTCAGAATTGTATTGCAAACTGAAAATGTTTTCAGTTACTCAGTGTTTTTTGAAGCATTCATTCACCAGCTTACTATTTTTTCAGGCAAAACATAGCCAAAATCTACTACTGTGGAAGTGTCCTCAAGAAAACTTATCTCAAAGAAGGTTAATAGAGTTCACTTTCCTCTTATAAAAATGCTTATGCCCCATTTTTAAAAACCTCAGCACAAAAATGAGTAAGACGACTGAAATTTCAAGGGAATTTTTAAGAGGTAATTTTCACTGTGGATTTTCATTTTTGACTTTGTCAAATTTAAGAGAATCAAATATGTTTCATGCATTTTTATTTTGTGAATTTGGTAATGTGGATAGAGAATATTGGCACTCAGGATTGGGAACAAAAAAAAAAACTTTCTAACTCTCTCTCGGAATTCTTCAAAAGTGGAAAGTTATTTTCCAAGGAATCAATTCAGGACGGCAACGAAATGTGTTTGGATGCTTTGCTCTGCTGAAGCCAAAGGCCGCAACAAATACAAATCAAATAGAAGTCCTTGAAAATACGTCCTCTTTCTTTATTGCTCACCAGAAATAGATTGCTCACCAGCTATATATGACATGATGGGTAACTACAAATGTATTTAGATTTGATTACTTACAAAGCCTATAAAGAATAAAACAACTGTTGGCAGGATTGATCCTCTTCAAAACAAATTCCAACAGCGAAAAGCAATAAATCAAAGACAGACATAACATTGCATAATTCTTTAGAAAGAAACCTGGCACCATTTTATCGGAAGATCTCATATGTTTGCAGCACAATTTTGTGGACTATTTACGTATACTACAGAATCATAGAATCACAGAAACACAGAATGGTAGAGGTTGGAAGGGACCTCTGTGGGTCATCAAGTCCAAACACCCTGACGAAGCAGGGTCACCTACAGCAGGCTGCATAGGACCGCGTCCAGGCGGGTCTTGAATATCTCCAGAGAAGGAGAGTACACAACCTCTCTGGGGAGCCTGTTCCAGGGCTCCGTCACCCTCAGAGGGAAGAAGTTCTTCCTCATGTTCAGACGCAACTTCCTGTGCCTCAGTTTGTGCCCATTGCCCCTTGTCCTGTCACTGGGCACCACTGAGGAGGCTTAGGGTGAGCTAAAAAGGAGTAGAATGCAGTAGGGTATAAAGCTCCAAGTGCTTTTTCTTGTGAAATAAAGCTTGATAAAGTAGTCATCTCATCTAAAGGTACTTAGATCACAGTATGGTGACTGCGAAGTGGTTAAAACTAACATAATCAACTACACTGCCTGCTAAAGCAATACAAGAAACTACCCTTACCTCTTGAGGAGGAGCGTGAACCAACAGTTAAGTTCTCAGTGTAAATACCCTTGCATGCTGTATGCTGTTTCTCATGAGTCTTAGTAGCTGTTCACTCGGGAACCAGTGATTCCCTCCTATTTGTGACACCTTTTCAGGGTGGGCTTGTGCATGTCAACACTCTTCAACAAGGCTGTGTGAATACCTGTTACTAATGGGCTGTAAGGCTGTAATTTCCCTGAATTCCAGGAAGCAAGTGCGGAACAAATGAGTTTTCACACTATCACCCTACAACACGTCTGCAGTCCTCAATCCAGTTCCAGGTATCGTTTGATTTTTACTGTAGGTGAGACAAATAGTTTTCCTGATAAGTGGGTCAATGGGAGCATCTTTGCTCAAACAGGTTATGTGCAACAGCTTCAGTTGCTAAATCCTTTAAGGAGACAAGACTTAATCTTTACAAGCGAACTCCAATCCCAGCAACTGGTGACACACTTAAGAGCCATACACCCACTGTAAAAGCAGTGCCATAGGAGATAAGCACGCTGGTTGGAATACTGTCAACAAAGCATACGGATATCCAGGAACTTGCTACATTTGGAAAAATGTCCCTTTGTTAACACCATTTGATCTCTTCTTTTCCTGTCTAAGTGATTTCTGTGCTGCCTATTTTAGCTGGGTTTGTCACCTAGACTAAAAAGGTTAAATTATCTGTGTATGGTTAGTGAGAACTTGCAGAGAAGTCATTAATAGTCAAACTGGCAGGTAGAACTAAAATAAAATACCTGTTACGGGAGCTGCTAGTCCAAGTAGTTAAATAATTCTATTTAGTCAAACCAAAGTTAAACAAAAGCCTTTGTAATCTTAATTGTGTTCTTTAACAAGGAATGGCCTGTTGCCTCTAGTCAGTGTGATGAAACTCAGCACTAAGGTGCACCTTAGCTTTGCAAGGTTCCACAGCTCTGTGGCTTGTCTTGAGGTGTAGAAAGGTAATGCCTTGCTGCTGTGCTTCCAGATGTTGTGAAATGCATGACTTGGGTGGTGCCAATACTCTTCAAGGCAGCAGTCGCCTTTCCTGTATCTTCTGCAGAAAGAATTGTGTAGACCTGCAGAGGTACTTGACTACATAGACCCTGTGTGGGGAAGGAAATGAACACACAGGCTATGAAGTGCCTGCAGTGTTAAGAATAGTATTGGTCTCAAAGGATTGGGGAAGTGTATCAAAGTGCTGCTAAACTTGAGCTGCTTTTGAAAGTCTGTTCTTAACCCATTTTTTCAAAACCTAACTTCGATACAGCATTTGCATTTCGGCATATTTATGGTAGTGTGAGTTGAGTGACTGATTTGAGTCTGACTTCTGTGATCAAATCAAGTCAGAATAAGATGGTAAATGAACTGAAAATATAACTTGCTCAAAAAGCACTTGTCCGTGCCATGGTTTTGCAAAGTGACGCTCTTGATCTGGTGAATGTGTCTTTGAAATGCTCTGTCCTTGAATGGTGCCAGATTTCCTGTCCTTCATGTGTTTGGCAGAGTTTGAAGTTGCAGACTCTTCTCCCACCATGAGAAGAATCAAATCTGCTGGTACATGTAGTTGACTTCAGCGTTGTTCAGTTTCATAGTCAGTGAAGCTTGTGGTGGAGTAATGACTAAACACTGACTCAGTATGGATATGTTTAGGGATGCATAATCAGCACTAATTCTCTGTTTCTCTACACTGCAAATCTTGCATCACACTGCAAGTCTGCTCTAACTGTACTTAATTACTATTTTAATAGGCTGTTCTAGACACTGCTACCAGTTAGATATTTTTAGACTTGCCTTCAAAGAATAAAAATGTGCTGATTCAGGTTTCTTAATTTTTCTATTCTGTAGTCTAGATACTGCACCTTTACAGACATTAACTGTTCTCTCAAGCAGTGATTCAGAGAAGGGTAGCTGGAAGGCTAAGAACTTCCGAGGACACAGACTAGAGAGACAGAGAAATGGAACGGCTTGGATGAAAAGCAAGGAGAGTGGATTTACGAGTCTATTGTATGTATTTGCTCTGAGCAGCTGGTTTTTCTGTAGAGGTTTTTGATTAAACTAGCTTCAGGAGTCTAGTCCAAAGGTACTGGTTTGGTGTTGATGTCTGTTACTGTGTAAATAGAATAACCAAGTCTCTGAATAGTGCTGCTTATTAGTATATTAGTTTAACTGATGACTTGGACTTGTTTTATTTTTGTGCATACAACGTGGGCCTTGATTGTCATGTACTAAGAGCGCACTCTAGTACAGTGCTGAACAGACCAAACCAAATGGAACAATGACTGATCTTTGTAGGACAGATGGCTGTGATCCAGGTAGCCATATGATGCCGGAGTATTTTGATACATCTTTATTTTTAGGTGGCTTGCCAAAAAAGTGTCAGCTTGAATTTTAGAGCAGTCAGGTCTCTACTGTTTTTCATCTGGGGAAGTAAATAACGCAGTGTAGATTTATGAGCTCCCAGCTGTAGGAGAAGAGTTTTCTTTAAAGTTTTCTCACTTGGTAATGCAGTGCCGGTTGCACTACTGAAGACTTTTTTTTTTAGCAAGCATGTAATCCGAATGCCCTACAGAACTATAGCACTGATTGAAGGGTCTGAATTTGCTGTTGCTGCTGTAACTTTTTTGATGTGAGAAGGATGGAGAAACTCTAACCTTCTGGTCAAGGTATAAAACCAATTATTTTACCAACTAAAGATAGGTCCATGAACATATTCCTTCTGTGGCTATTTTCTGAGAATCCAGCTCAAAGCTTCTGTCATGGGAGGATCTTCTGGGGCATGTGACAGTATAGTTTGTGTTGGCCATGAAGGCAGTCTTGAAAGTATACCTATAAGTTAGTGTATAGCAACTTTACTCTAAAATCCAGAAGAAAATGAAGCTGTATCTTAAGTGGTTTAAAGCCACCTCTATACTTGGAAATACAGCTTTAGAGACTATTTCTATGGACCCTAAGCTGCAGCACCTCCTAAGCATGAAGATACACTACAAATTAACAAGCAGGAACTATCAGTCTTCCTGCAACTGTTAGGTGGCTGCTTCAGAATGTGAATGTTACTGCTCCAATAAGGCTGGAAATATGAAGATAATTTTTTGCCACTTAGTATACTTGTATACTAGTTATCTCTTGTTTCTTGTGTGTTTGTGAAATGTAGACATACTGGACTGTCTTTAGCTTGCAAAATATGTTAAAACTTCTGTTCCTGATAAAAACTATCAATTGCAGCAATTCACTGCAATTTTGTTGGTCCCATTTGACTGTAGCTGGTAGATGTCAGCTGATGATACTAAAGCATCAACTTAATGTGATCCCCTCTTCAGTCATTCTCAATGAGGAATGAATGGTAACATTACAGTAAGCCAAACCAGAGTGTATGGCAGTTATACCTTGCTATTGTGTAAAAGTAGCAATCCATTCTCTTTAAAAGGAATATTTGGTATTTCAAAGGAGGCTTTGGCTTGTTAATGCTGAAATAATTATCTGGAGTTCCTAACTCTGGGTGTTTTAAAAGCCTTTGTCTGAATATGTCCTTCTTAGTGGGCTCCTGTTTTTACCTTTGACTGCTGAGCATGGAAACTGAAGAACAAAGAATCACTAAATCTGTTTTTCTAGACTTACCCTGCTTTGAGCCTTTTGACCTGTTGTGCTGTTCATGACGTTGGTGAACTTGGTCAGGTGATGATAGATGCTGCTTGGCAAAAACCCAGACACATCTACGTTAATTTTCATAGAGCAGCTCTGGACTCAAGGTGTTGGACTTGACAAAGGTTAACTCTTCTCTAAAGACTGGTAGTCTTTGTCATGGTGTTGCTATTAGGATTTCACTCGGTAGTCTTTAAGATGGAAAACCTCCTAGCTCCATGCCTCAGTACTGTGGAATGGGAAGCTCTATAGTTCTTTGTATAGCTTAAGTCGGCATTGTTTAAAACTTGGGTGTATGCATGTAGTCAGATTTTCCAGTGTTCTATTAAATTTAGATTTTTTGCATGTAGCGTACCTTCAGTAGACCTGAACACCAGGTGGGTAGAGGGGGAGGTAGAACTCTGCTTTGATCAAAAAGACTGAAACTGAGAAATATAACAACCTCTTATTTGACCTTTGGTAGTGTGGAAAGAGGCTTTCCTTCGGTGAAGTACACAGCAAAAATCTAAACTTCTAGCAACTGAAGTTTAGAGCATATTTGCCTTCCTTCTTGCTTTTTATAATTGTAGGAAATGGGAAGGTAGCGGCTTGTATGAAGTTGGGAAGGAAACAAACCACTAGCAAGGTTTCTGCAATAATAGTGGACTGCTGGAACTAGTCTCTTGTACTAAAGGACAGCAGGTTCTTGCGTTAAGAAACCCATAGTACTTTTTTATCCACCCTGAATGCTACTTACTGTAATACCCCCTGAGCTCCCTTTGGCTGACTGTAAACATAGCCCAAGGGTGTAGTCTCTTGACAAAGATTACAGCTTGTATGAAGAGATAGTAAGAACCTTGAATTTAGCTTCTGAAAGTCAAGGCTGCAAATTTCTATCAAAGTGACCTGAGTGCTTTCTTTCACTCTATTTTAATGGAAATAGAGTTGTATCAAGGCTACCATTACCTACTTGAAAAGACAACATCAAAGCAGGTGCTATGGCAACAGTGCGGCTTTATTCTCAGCCTGTTATGAGTGGGAGACATGGGCAATGCAGTGCTGCTACTGTTACATTGGCAGATGAGGAAATTAATCAACTTTTACTGCAAATTATCCTGGACAGCTACAGCTGTAAAGTTTCTACAGTTGTGGGGGTGGACTGGGCTGCAGTGACATTTAGAGTCAGTCTTCTGGAGTGTCAGCACACTTTGAAGAAACCCAACTGCTATTTGCATTGAATTTATATCTGGAAATAAATCTGTAGGAACTGTCTTGCTATTTGCAAGGCTTTGTCCACTCACTGGATAAATTGGTGTAGATGACAGAACACTTAAAATTACTTAGAATCATAAACTAATGTATTTTGAATAAAGTACTCTAGTTTTCCTCCTGTGTTTAAGGCAACTTGTACAACAGAATGGCTGCATTGGAGAGCCGAGTGCCTGAAGCCAAGTGCACAGTATTGACTAGTACACAAACTGCTTGCATTCTGTCAGTGAAAGTCTCCATACTTGTATACATAAACAATTTAATGGACTTCTAACTGGATATAGCTTGGGAATTGACTGTAGTAACAGCTGGAAGGTTGGTATCTGGTTATCCAGGTTACTGCCTTAGGACTATCATTTGCTTCTGAGGTGAATTGGGAACCTCCTGAGCTTAGCATTGGACTTGTAGTTTGGATATGTCATAATAACATAAATGTAGCTGACGAGTCATGTGAAAGCGTGAATAATGTCAATACAGGTTTTGCCCTGAAATCTATTAGCAGGCAACCACTGCTTCCCATTACGACTTTGTGGAACACTAGCCAAATGACCATAGAAACTCATTTGGCATCTGAGTGGAGGAATGCAGGGGTGACCAAGGGTCTGGGTTTATCATCTGCTGTTAAACTATTTAATTTAACTTGGCACCAGTTCTGACAATGTTTATTCCAGTGTACTGGCTTGGCCATTAACTCACCCAGCAGAACACAGACTTAGTTTGACAGTAGTCAGCGAAAGCCTAGTGGGTGTATACATACAGTTTGATAGAGGCGAGACAGAATCTGTCTTGTCTTAGTATCTTTCTGCGCTTAGGATTTTGGGCTGTGTAGGACTTCTGTAGAGCTGGTTTATTGGTCCTTCTGGAATAATGCTTTATCTGCAGTTCTGACTAGTGAATTTTGGTTGTCTAGTGTCTTAGGTAATGTATAATCCTTTCAGGTTGAGGACTTGCATTCACACTGCTAGGAGGCGTGATTTCAGACTAGGAAGTTGTTGAAAATGCTTTTGATAAAAATGAGACTAATTATTACGCTGTAGAAGAAACAATTGCTGCAGTAATTATGCTGAATTTATCAGAGGAATGAGCATGTTCCAGGGGCTGTGCCGAACTGGGTCATGAGTTTCATGACAGTAGGCTTAGCAGATCATCAGGCCAGAAAACTGATGCTCTAATGCTGAATGAGCATGGGGAGAAATGTTTGTAAAAATGAAACTAGCCTGACTTCGAGTTTTGTGCCTTAGTCTCATATCTGTTCCAGCAAGCAAACAAAGCACTAAGTGTTCAGAATAGCTACTGGCATCTCAGTGGCTGAACAAGGATAACTCTCAACATAAACCGTGAAGCTGAGAATAACTTCGGTGTGCTGTGTGGTCTTGAAGTGACACTTCAGTAGACATTGGAAGCTTCTGTTGACACCTTAGGGTTGTCTCCTGCAACCACATTCTTGCCCAATGATAGCCCATGCTTCATCAGCTGTCTGGCTTGCCTAATGAGAACCATCTACCAGTGGCAGATGGAGGCAGTAGGACGTGCAGAAACCCTTCCTACTGAAGGAAAAGGTGGTCTCCTCAAACAGGGTAATAATCCTTCATCAGAAAGGCATATAGTAACTTCAGGTGTGAATCTATCCCGAGTTAAAAATAAGGACCTAAGATTTAAGCGGAATAGAACAGGACTCTCAAATTGCTTTTTTTGAATAGATGCTTTCTAACAGCTGCGTATCTGAAGAATGCTGCTCTATCAGTACTAATTTCTGGAGGAAGGAGAATTGCTGCTGTTTCTGGGTTTTAAGGAACATAAGGTTTAGAAGTTGATCTCAATAAATAGATGTAATTCATATCCAGACTAAAGGATAGGGTACACAACTTTGCTTTAGCATGTAGTTGTCAAGTTTTGACTTGTAAGCCACTTAAATGGGAGCCTTCTAGCATACACTTCAGTTTGAATGTTTTCAGTGCTTATGACCGAATTGGAGAAGAAGATTTTTCAGCTCAAAGGGAAAATAAGTACTCTTAACTGGCCTTTTCTCCAACTTGCTAGCTGGACTAGCATGTCAAAAGTTCAAAAGGGAATGTAGATGGTAAAATGAGCTCAACTGGCACTTCCAACCCCACATTGAACCTGTAAGCCTGATATGTTGTTTAGAGATTAACTTTATAGACTTCATGCCCAAAAGCATGAAAAGAGTTTCTGAAAACCTGGGAACTCATTGTTTCTGAACTGTTTTTATTCTGTTCTAATCCCTCTTGTAAGTAACTTGAGAGGAGAATGGAATATTTTCTGCAGGTGAGAGCCTATATGTTAAATATGATAAACGACTTTCTACCGGAGACACGGACAAAGCGTTGATGTTGTAATGTGGAAGGCTGAACTAGGTTAAAAAGCCAATAGCTGAAATCAGAGAAAAGTAATCCAATATTTCACTTCTGGGAATCTCCTTCATGCACTCTGGGGGACCTAGCTTTATTCACTCTCGACTAGAGTATTCTTATCCTCAAGATGAGAGTGTTTATTTATAAAGCCGGACTTCTGACATAATAGTCTTAAGTGCAATTTTATTATTAGTCACTAGTACAATCAACAACGATTTACTTGGGAAGGAGAGCTTGAATGCTCTTAAACATTTAGCAATAAGGTTTTGTAACAAAATACTGTTCTGTACTTTATCATCTATAAATAATGGACTAAATAGCATAATGTGCAAGTACACAACTAACTTCTCAAGTACTTTTGAACTGTGACAGCCAAAATCTTGTTATTGGCTGGCAGTAATACAATGGCCTGTAGTTGTAGGCCTGACTAATGCAGGGAAGTGTCTCTGCCATTAAACCTGTTTTGGGCAGCCAAAACTATCACTCCATCGTAGCTTAAGCGTAACAGCACACAAATGGTATTGTACAGAGATATCAACTCAAACTGGGACCAGAAGCTAAGTGAGATGGCTTATGACTTAAAAAATAAACAACAAAAACCAGAAGGCACTAGCTGAGAATGACTACTGTGCTTCTGCCAGCAGGAAAAGTGGGGATAACTCTAATTCCTTGTGAACATCAGCTTCCTAGGGTATTCCTCAGGAGTCTTCTTTCATGATGTATAAGACAGTGAATATGCAGGACAACAGTAAGCTTTATTCTGTTAGCACTGGTTGTGTATGGCAATTACAGACTCTTGGTCTTGCTTTTAGTAGGTCGTAACTCCCACAGATATTTTTGTAACACTCCAGCCAGTTTGCTATCTCAATGGCATGTAAACTTTGGATTGTGGTCTTGGACCTTTCCATTCTGGGGATGTCATTAGAGTGCTCTCTCAATGCCTACTCTTAAAATAATGTGCAAGTTGGATTACAGTAATGGGGTAACCCTGCACCCCAAGAACACATAGAAGTAATACAGCTCTTATGGAAGTTAGCGTAAGGACACCTACCAAAATGCTTACGTATTTAACATGGTTTTGTACAACATTATAGCTTGGCCCCCACCTGATGTCCCTTTCAAGGGTGTTTGAGCTGGATGCTGACTCCTGGCCTTGGCTGGAAAGCTCTGCCTCATTAAGCTCTGCTTGATTTAACCTCGTAGCAAACCAGTCTGATCTCATCAGCACTGAACTTTTTTGCATCTCAACCTTGTTGGCTTCTTTGGAGCTATCTGAACTTGGCAGCTTGTACAAGCAAATCTTCAGCTTCATCTGGCCTGAATGTGTTCATTGTAGGACTTACTGGTTTTGCTTTTAAAGATGTTGGAGGCAGTGTTGTACCAGGTAGCTGAGAAGTACAGGAAGCTTGGTTAATGTCCTGTGCTGGTACCTGAAACATTCCCTTGAATGCAAGAAGAGCAACCTGTGTGGATTAAGATGACTTTTTTCTTCTCCCCCCTCCCTTCTCTCCTCCTCTGCCCTGTGATGTTGTATGTATATTGGCATTGGGAATCCAGCTCCTGAGACAGTAAGAATAGCAGATGCTTGTACAACATTAGGAACATCTCCTCGTGTGACCAGAAAATCTGCTATTCTGCTGGGTGATATGGTGGCAAAATACCAGCAGTTAGGATGACATATAAATGAGGCCCACAGTTAAGCAGTTTGAGGTACAGCTTACTCATGTAGCTTAGATTTTTTTTATCTGTGTTTGTGTCTTCAGTGTTTCTCAGTACTGTTGTTGTTGCTGAAATGGAACTAATGTGTAAATTAATAGCTGGTTGCTTGCTTCTGCTTATCAAAACTTCTAATTTGTCTAATCAATAGCTTATGTTCTTGTTTTCAGACAAATCTACCTATCTTCAAATTGAAAGAATCTACAGTCAGAAGAAGATACAGTGACTTTGAATGGCTAAGGAATGAGCTAGAAAGAGAAAGCAAGGTGGGTAAAATGAAAGGAAAATACAAGTCTTCATAGACATAAACCTTAGATATCATATAGTAGTTATATATATCAGATATTGTGGTTGAAAACGTCCAGAAATAAAACACTGTCTTTCAGCAAACCTCAGTTGTACTATGCTAGAGGTTATTTAATGGTTTTGAGTTAATTCAGAGTTAAACTACCTGAATTCAACTTGTATGGTGCACACTGTTCTTCTCTGGTCGTGTTTTATTACTTCACTAGGGATGTGGTTGATGAATTGGGTCCTCTAGGAGGAAGAGGTGGCACAGGAGGTGTTTAAACTTGCTCACAGGCTGCATTTAAAGATGCTTTTCTAAATCTTTCAGGTTGTGGTACCACCTCTACCAGGAAAAGCTCTTCTCCGTCAGCTCCCCTTCCGAGGAGATGATGGCATATTTGATGATTCCTTCATAGAGGAAAGGAAGCAGGCTCTCGAACAATTCATAAACAAGTAAGTGTTGGGTCTAATTATCTGGAGACAAATCCAGAACTCTGCTCCGGAAGATTGAACTAAAGCTGCCAATTCTCTAACTATGGTAGCTGCACTAGGTTCAAAATAATAACTTTCACATAATCTTGCAGTAGGACATATTAACACTGCTTATCTGGTGTATAGTTTGGATATCTTAATGCTTACCTGAACAGCTGAGGTCAATGTTAGTGTTGTTGTCAATTTATGCAAATTACTGCTAAAATTATAGCATTCAAAATAGTTTTACTTTTTCGTTTCTGAAAAGGTATCCTCCATTGGGTGAACAATGGAGCTTACAATGGGCTTACAGCAGTTTACTTTGATTGCAGATGTGAGGTATTATCAGCTTGTATAATAATGCATATTTTCTCTAATCATCATGAGCATCTTTCTGAAATGTGAAAACACTACCTGAGGTATGCACATACATAGTTTGAAATAGACACTTGTGGTTTTGGCACTGTCTTTCAAGGGGTGAGCAGAAATTACAGTAACAAAGTCTTAGGATTCTTTCTACTATCTGACACTACTCACTGCTCTCCATATAGTGACCTGAAGAGCTACTTTAATCTCTTTAATGATGTGGATCCAAACAGTGGGTAAGAACGAATACTGTCAGCCAGCTCTGCTGGTCCCTAGAGCCAACACTGTTCAGACCCAGCTGGATTTGGGACTGCTCTCTTTAAGTATTCAAGCTTGTCAGTTCCACTGGCATTTTAATCTTGTTCAATAGTAACGCTGTTCAACAAGGATAGAGGATGTCTGAGTTCAGCCAGAACTTCATCTGCTTGTCAGTTACTGCTAGTCAGTTCAGGCACCTGGCTTGTAGTTGAGACACTAGTTCACTAAAACTTTCCTGTGCAAGTAAGCTCAGTGTGACTATGAAATCTCTCAAGTGTTTTTTTTCCATAGTTGCTTGTTAGCTCAATTTAGAGGTATTGCTAATGATTCTGAACAGGTATAATGCTTCAGAACGCTCTTGTCTCTGTTCAAAGACTAGTGGAAGGAATTTCCAAGGTATCTGGTTTTGCATTCACACTACATGAAGGCATATGTGCTTATCGTAAGATGGAATATGTGTTTTCTAAGGCTGTACAATCAAGGCAGTCATGACTAAAGTACAACTGTGATCATGTAGGCTTGAGACTCTACATTAGATGCAGAAGAAATACACTTACTGAAAGTTTTGTATGCTGAGTCTAACAACATGTGGAGGAAGAGGGCTGTTTATGTTCTGAAGCAGCTGATAGCAAAACAGTCATCTTAACTGGAATCTCTGAAAAACTCAATATAGCTGACAGAAATGGAGTGGCTGGTTTACTGGTATCACTTGTTCAGTCCTACATCAAGTAATACATGGATCTTACAGAAGTGTAGAACTTCTTGGTCAGTTTTTCCACATTTGAAACCTAAAAACAGGCTGTTAATGTAGATATTGATGTAGTGGCAGGCTGGAGTACAGCTAGAACAAGATTCTTCAGGCAGAACTCCTAGCTATTCAACCTCATCAATTTATTCTAATGGCTCATTAAGCAAATATTACTAATTAAAATTTTGAACCATGTAGGAGCTTTAAAACTTCTACAAAGTACTCTGGATACTAGTGAAATTAGTCCTGAAGTTAATTTGCGTAATATGTTCACATAACTGCATTCTCAAAGCCAGTCTTTGCTCCTGGAACTAAAGAAGAGTCCCTCAGATAACTGACATCACTGTATTGAAAAAAGGTCTTGATGCACCCATGTCAGTTCCTGATACTCAGGATGTTGTTGAGAAGCTCTGTCCCTCTACATGTAAAATTGAGAGGGACTAAATCACTGTACAGCTTCAATCAGCGCTCTCAGGCCAGCTTGCTGGCAGCATCATCAGTACTGCCTACAACGGCATTCACAGGGGTAGCTGGGTTACAACATGCTTGTCTGTCTGAACCTGACTTTGGGATACATGAAAGTTTTTGAAGTAGCAGCTGCTCTGTGTAAGGGTCACTTTAGAGAAGAATATGGAAGAAAAGCCAATGCAGAGCAAGGTATTCACGTGAATCCAAGAGCTGAATCTGAGAGATCATTTCTAGTCTTGTAGTTCGGCTACCAATTTGCAAGCCTTCCTGAAAGGCAGAAGGAATATGTTGCTGCCTCATCTTCTGCTGTATGTCTCTCTTGAAGTTCAAGGCCAGCAACTTCAATTTGATGGGGGCAAGAAACTCAGACTGGTTATTCCAGACTGTTTTCTTTGTGAACTAGTGCTTGGGCCTGCAGCTTATTTACTAGAACCTGGCAAAACTGATAAATTTTTATGACTGCATTTGGAATAATCTATCAATGCTGAATAGGATTGCTCAGCTTCTTCATTAAAGGACACCCTCAGTGGGTAGTAGTGACAAGTGAATCTGCCCTGTGGTGGAATAAGTGCTAGGAGATACATTTGGAGAAGATGAGCAAAAGTGCTTGGAAGTACTAATGCTGAGCCACTGGAGTTGACTATGCATTACACACTTTCAACTAGATAGCTTCCATTTAGAGTTGGTGTTCTGGCAGATATGGAGGCCATAAGGCTGACACAAACTGTCCTAGGGAGGATGAGGGGGTTTCCCCCTTAAAGGAAGAAGTGTGTCGTGATTGACCGAACTGGATGTAACTTCAAACCAAACTGCTTTAGGTTTTCATATCCATAAGAGATTAATTTCCAGGGATTCTGATTCTCTTGGATTTTTACCTACACAGAAATCTGAAGGGTTTGAATGCAATACCTTGTGGCTTTCTTCCAAGCTTGGGAGTGTCTTCTAATTCAATTTCAGCTCCTTTACTGTTAAAAGGATGGTGTCTCAGTCTCTATGTGGACCAAAACTAAATCTGCAGTAGTGCGGAAAAGCTCCGTCTCCTATGTTTCATATCTAAAGACATCTGCAATTAACAGAATGGCCAGTAACCCTTGGCTGTGCATCAGTGCTGCTTGTGCATGCTAGTAGTAGTGACCAAGGTAAGCTGCTGCTCCTGACAGTGTCAGAGCCTCCAGAAGACCTTCAAACCCCCAGTGGAGTAAGTCTTTAACTCTGCTGGGGCTAACTGCTGTTGAATTAGGATGAGAACTGAGGCGTTAAGCTGCCTTGTGTCAAAGGCATCAAGATCTGCAAAAATCCACTTGGCTTGCTTACCTCCAGATTTACTAATGCTAGGATGGGCACTCTAGTTGTCCCCTCAATTGCAGGTGACAGGTGATGGCGTAACATGCTTCCAGATGACTCAGAGTTCCTATGGACTAACTTCATTCAGGGGAGAATGGCAAATCTTGCTGCCAGCAACATCATTCTAGTCACCAACAGTGAACTGGAAGTGGGATCTATGCTTAAGTGCAGAACCGTGGGTTATTGGTGTAAAACCTTGCTCTACTGGCTAGCTGCAAGTAGATTTGATTTGTTAGCACTAATGCTTGTTTTTTCCTCTCCAGGGTTGCAGGCCACCCACTGGCACAGAACGAGCGCTGTCTTCACATGTTCTTACAAGATGAAGTAATAGACAAAAACTACACACCATCCAAAATAAGGCATACTTGAGTTCTGAAACCACCTTCTTAAACATTAGTGGTTCTTATGCTTGGTTTTAAGAGGTTGTAGTTTGTCTTAGCATGCTGAGGATAAACAGGCACGAAGTCTCCACTAACATCAGTACACTGCTTGGTCTTTGCATATGCTTTATAGCATTAAAGAACTCACTTGTCTTCTAACTAAATCCCTCTGAATCCTTGATTTAAGAGTATTATAGTATGAGACCATCCACCCCTTGCAATGTCTCACAAACCTTTTGACTCTTACTTGCAATGACTTAACAATGTTTACTGACTTGGCCTTACTTGAACTTGCACAGTTGTAGTGTCACGTGTTCACTTGTATTTGACTCAACTGCTATGCTGTTTCTGAGGTAGTCATCGATCTGAACTTCTGTAGAAAGACTGCTTTACTTCTGATACCCTGTGTGAGAAAACACTTATGCAATTGTCGTCAAGCTTGTAAAACACTTTATACTGAAGTAATGAGGGAATTATCTTTATATTCTGTAAGAGGAAAAAAAATCAAATTTATATACTAAAGTAACTTGTCTAAAGTTTTGAAATAAAAGTGAAAATACACTTCAAATGTTTTGTCACTCTTGACCTTGAGTGTGGGGTGTCTCACGCTTTCTGAGAAGCAGGGCTTGGCTATACGAAGTGAACTGGTGTTTCAGTCTCTGATGCTCTTCTGCAATGTAGTCTTGTGTTACTAACAGCCAGTGCTAAATATCCACAGATGCTGGCACTCGCCACTCAGGTGTTAAGGAACATATAAAGGTGTTGAAAGCTGATCCTGTGTTGTGGAGCCAAAGCTGGAACCCCGTTCCTGGTAGGCAGTCAACAGATCTGTGGCTTCAGTAAGTTTGGGAAAAGAGTAGCCTTCTACTTGGCATGAGAAGCATCAGTTTAGCTTCAACTAGTCAGTGGAAATTATGCCATCCTACAGAGAAAGCAATGTTGACATAACCTGTAATATGTTATAGCTTCAGTCCTAGATTAAAGTAGCTCTGCTCAACAAATACTATTAGGAACATAAGGCATACAAGCCTGCCATAAAATGTGATCATAGACCACTTCCCTGAACACTAAAAGAAGGGGAAGCTGTAGCATTGTGCTTGTATGACTGCTGGTGAGCTGCAGGTGGTTGATGCCAGTTTGCAGGCAACACTGCTGAAGTCTGCTTTCCCTCTATATGCTTCCATAGTGCTTCCAAATGTGACATCGGAGTTACCTATCCAGATGCTCTTAAACAGATTCAACAACACTAGTAGTGATCTGATACAGTATTTTGTGCTATTTGGTAACAGTACATGTTGGCTTAGGCTTGGCTCTGCTGCTTTTTCCTTATAATACTACTTACCACTGTTGAGAACATCCTACAAACTTACTGGTAAAGTTATTAGTTTCTTTTAAATAATACCATTGAGCTCACTTATGGGAATCTGGATCTAAAAGATGGAACTGACAAAAGTGGTGGCTGACTGGATTATATTTAATACTAGTGACTAGCTAGACTGAATAGATGCTCAAGTAATTGCTCTTTCCCACCCATACTTAGACTGTGAATCTCCAACAGTCCTATTAATGAAACCAGGCACCAAAACTGACACAGTCCACTTATAGCTCAGAACTGTCTAACTTTTCAACACATTCTAGCTCTTCAAGAAATTCAGATAATGCAAAATCAATTCTAAAACTCCCTGTGCCTGTTGAATCATGCTTAAAAGCTGAGTTACTCTTGGGAATGGGGAAAGAAGGGCTGAATGTATATGAAGTTTTATTTAGGTTTAGATATGTAGTAAGGTGGTTTTCTTTTCTCAAATGTTCTTTTCTGAAAAAAGCTTCTTTCAGAAATCAAAGTAAATGCCCCATTTTATCCCTGAAAGATGATGGTGCGATCTGTATAGTCTGCTGGGGGAAAAGAGGATTGAGCTGAAGAGGAAAGAGCTGTATGTTTGGTGTCAAAGTATTATTTCCAAGGCAAAGATTTTTGAGTGTTAACATCTGAGGCTGATGGAACGTCTGCACTGGACTCTGGGATTTCACCTGGGCTTCAGTCCTTCAAGGCTAACTAGAGACTCTAATTCCAGTGTAGCATGACTGGTTCTGCTTCTGTGCAGTCTGCAGTACTGGGAAGAAGATGTGGTCTGAGATTGAATCACCTCTCAGACCTGTGCCTAAACCACAGGGATTTGGGCGTTGTTCCCAGCTTGTGAGTCTGCTCTGCAGAGCCTGCTCTGCAGCTGGGCTAGGTCCTGCAGGTAAGAGGGTGAGATAAAGGTGTGTACCTATTGCCCTGCCTGCTTTGCAACTGGGAGAAAGCCAGTATGTTCTGTTGCACCCTCTAGCCTGGGGGATCTAGGGGCTGGGACTACAGCACACTGCAGAGCATGGTTGCCTCGTGGCATGGATGCCATTCATGTTTATTGCTGCTCTGAGACAGCAGCATGAATCTTACTGAAATGAGCGTTCTGCACAGCAGCAGGTTCAATTTCTTTAGCTCAGACTGAGTTGTACCAGAGTGGAGAGCCACGACTGATTTTCTGCCATGTCCAGTTCTTTTTAATGTAGAGAGCAGAAAATGGTTGAAGGTTATTAAGGTGCAGTAAGAACACTTCATCAAGTGTTTGTTGATTTGTTTCTAAGAATGTGCTATGCCCTGTGGTAAATGCATGCTGAAGGGCTCCATGCTGGTTTGTATGGAAGAAGTTTCAAAGTCCCATAGTCCATGCTTTGTCTTACCCTACTCATCAAAAGACTGGTCTCAAATACTTTATGGTCTGGCTGCCTTGGAAAGGGCAGAACGTGGGACCTAGCAAACTGCACAGATAGAAGAGAGCTAGACTGAAAACTTTGACCTCTGAAACGCATGAGGTTTTTGTGCTTGGAGTCAGTGGAGCTGAGATGTCACTTATGATCTGCATTTCTTGATACTGAAAACCAATGAGCCATTGATCTACACTGTACACTTCCACCTGTCATTTTAGGGTGCATGGCTCTTCGCTCACTCATTGCCATGTGAACAGTATGTTGTATTTCCCTTCTTCTATTGCCAGCTTGTTCTTGTGCACTGGGAGTTGCTTACATCTTTTTTTGGTGTAATTACACAATTAGACACCTTAAAACCTAAAAATCTTTTTAATTGAAGCAGTGTTTTTGTACTTATCACCCCTTGTTAGATGCACAATTGACTGATATTAAAAATTGTAGTAACATGAAACAGAAGACTTGTACTAGGTTAGACTTCTGATCTGTTTAGTATTGTGTCCTAGAAAAAGCTATGTGTCAGCTCCTTGGGAAGGAAACCTTGCAGCAGGTGTATATTTGAATTGTAGAAAACAGCTCCAGGCAGGACCTCAAAGTCCCTTTGCCCCAAGGTAGGATCACCGAAGCTACTCCTTGAATGTTTATCTAACCTGTTTCTTAAAACCTCTGATGGCGGAGACTCTACAGCATCCAAGGCAATCCATTTTAGTAGAGAATATTTCTGTACTCTGGTAAGCAGGGTGCAGTGGAAGAAACTAATCCAGAAGTTAGGAGGACAAGTGTTGAAAGAACAGTGGAAAGTAATTTAAATTCAATATATTTTTATTCTTTGTAAATACAATGAGTACAACTTTTTAACTTCACAAATCAGTTAATCCACTTTGTACAGGAAAAGTTTTACTCATTCTATGATAGTCCAAGTGCTGATTTTTCTCAGTGCTAGTTCCTAATAACAAATCAAATTTTGAAAAGTACAGCAGCTATCTTTTAAATGTTTTTTCTACATTTTTCATACATCAAGTAAGCAGCTTATAACGTTTTTGTGTGTGAGAGGGTGTAGGCGAACAAGGCTTCAAAATTAGAACCTGGAGTTTTCTAAAAAGGCATTGGAGACTTTTGGAAATTGTTAGCATTGTATCAGTCAACAACCTTTATTTCTTTGAAATAAAGTTCCTTCCATTGATTTTGTTTTGTAGTCATTTCACTTCTCCGCACATCTCACTGACAAAGAGTTTGGCCACCGTTGCCTTTGGTTTCAGCACTGTGCCAACGGGACGGCCAGCAGGTCACTGAAGCGGTTGGTCATCTCCATTGTATTTGGTTTTGCTGTTTCAGCCTTCCTTTCTTGACTGGTATCTTTTCAGGTGTGTGTGTGAATGTGTGTCTGTGTGTGGGGAAGAAGGAGGAGACAAGGTCGGGGAGGAAGTGTATAAAGCTCTTCTGTCTGAGATGTTAACCGGGCAAATCGTGGTGACATCCGCATCAAAGATTGCCAGTTGATTTTGCGGGAAGAATGGAGCTGTCGTCATAAGCTACTTTTTCATCAGTTCTGAAGGCCACTTCATGATGTATTATAGCAGAAGCAATGTTTTGGTAACCTGGTCTTAAATGTTGCCTATATCATATTAAAAACATTTTCCCAACATAGGCTACTCTTAAAACAGTTCTGAAAGCCACCGCCTCTCATGTTACAACAGAAGCCAAGTTTGGTCACCCAGTTCCAAATACTGAACAAACGAAAGTACCTTCTTTCACATTTTCTCTCAGATCTGCCAGTTAAATGAGAGAATAGCGGAGTCTTTGTTAACTATGACTGGCATCTGAATTGCCTCCATCCTGTAGTAACAGGAATAGCAGCCAAATTCCAACCACTTTCACTTTTTCTGTAGAACAAAGCATTCTCTCCATGATCTAAATCACTCTGTTCAGAGCAGCAGAATCATATCTACTGGGTGTTTTTTTTTTTTTGTCAATGGGTTTAAAGGCTAAACATTCCCAGGCTTATGCTTCCTGTAGATTTTGTTAGTTGAGGCTTATTCTTCATGGATAAAAGTTCTTCTCAAACTGTCCATCCTGATTGTTTATTTTAAGGTAATTTATATGTCACTGGATTTGTACATATCTGAAAGCAGTCTTGTAATTGGTACATTCCCAATGGTCTTTTTGAAAAACACTTCTTCTATTGTAGATGGACTAATGGAACGTAAAGCTGGTAAAAGCAATAGAAGTTTTCCAAAACGACAGGGTTGTGTGGGATACCTGAGGGGCAGAGAGACAAAAACATGTTGAATTTTTTAGATATTTTTCCAAAGAAAACCTTGTGCTTTACAGAAAAGACCAATATTCAGCAAATTGTGTAGATGGGTGCTACCTGTGCTAAAAGCCTGTGTTTTGTACTCACAGGAGAAAAAAGGTTGACCCCAAGGAAAGCTCTCTTAATGTAGGTTAGCAGAATATAGACCAATGTCTCTGACTTCTGATTAGCTCCTTTGTTTATTCCCTCCAAACCGCAGCAATACAGGGACAGGATCTGCTCTGACTTGTCCCTCAGACAACGACTATGATTTTGATGCAGTTAGGGAAGAGCTTGACCTGTAATAAATACCTTGTCATTTAAAGTGCAATTTAAACATGGATTGTCATGGTAATCATTTTGCTCCCCTTTGGTCACCTTATACATTGAATACCAATTGGAAAGAAATTTTTTGTATTGAAGAAGCTGTGTTTTATCCCCAGGTAATGTATTTGCATCATAGGATATTTTCCTTCCTTTCTCCCAGCTTTTGAAGCCAGCACAACATAGGATATGTATTTTAGTTGTGCTTACGCTGACTTTATACCAGTGGCATTCTCAAACCTCTGCTTACAGTGGTCTCCCTGAAAGGAGGAGTAGGTCGTTTGGAGAAGCGTTCTGCTTCTCCGGTCTGCCCTCCCTTGCGTCCTGTTTGGAGCAACTTCAGTGAGATTAAAGGGCTGATACTGCCCTAACACTGGCAGGAAGGTAAATTCAAGCCTGAGGACGAAATGCAAGCTGAAAGCCCTATCCCATTGGAGTCAACGTGACAGTCCTGTCAGCGGACTGCACTTTTGTTCCTTGTAAAAGGGTATCTTTGGCAACAGATACTGTTTAGCCCAGTAGCTAAATATTTCCAGCAGTGCAGAAATGCAATGGAAAAGTCGCCATGCCTGGAAACCATGGCCACTTAAAACCATTGCTCTCTGGCTTCTCCCTCCAACAGGCCCTGGCTCACGCACAGTCTCCAGGGAGCAATCTTCATGGGCAAGGCCTTCCGTAAGAACAGGAAGAAGTTGCTACGCAGCGGTTATTCTTTTTGCTCTGAACTAGCCTTAACAGGATGGTATTTGCATTTTTGCTCCCATTCCTAGAGCAGGCCATTCCCTTTCAGCTAAGCAGAAGTGCTTCAGAGACTGCTGCCATCTCATCTCTAAGACTGAGTAGACTTCTGCTAGACAGAGCTATTATGAGAGCAGATCAAAGTTTCAGAAGCAAAAAATGGTATAAAAGTTCCTCTTCCACCGCTCTCCCACTGTGCTAGTCTCATGGACCCCCACTGCAGCTAAAGGACTGAGACATGGACTTTACAAGACCTGTCGCAGCTCTCCTCAGAAGTCCTGAACCAGCCAGAGCAGCTGTTGCAGAAGATGTTAGGTGTACTCCTCTGGCTCCTGCCATGTCCCACCACCCTGAAGTGGTCCATAGCACGAGGCTACTGATCTGTTCATAGCCAGCTGTTCTAGAATGTGGGGTTGTGTTTTGCACAGGACGTTTTGTGCTTTCCTGAGCTCACTCCTGCCACTTTGTGGGATGACAGCGACAGCTTTTACAGCAGGTGTTAAGATTTCTGTATCCCGTGGGACTTAACCTGAATGAGATGGGGGGGGACTATTTTCTTCCCGAACAATGATTCTCATCACTCTGCTGCGGCACCAAAGTGGGATTCACAATTTCTGGATTTTTCATTTCAATCTGAGAACAGGCTTCAGGTAGAGTCTTGGAAGACCCGTTTAGCTCCCTTCGGTCCTGACTTCCGTGTCTGCAAAATGGGGGAATTTATATAGGGATCGGAGATCTTGGATGAAAAGATGCTGGAAGATGTGGTATTGTTTTGAGCATCACTATTAGCAGTAATTAATGGAATAAAATGTGGAGGAAGATGTAGCCTTCTGAACTGCAAAGCGTTCCATGGCAGGTATCACGTCCCAGGGGAAGATCTCTCCTTTTACCGCTTTTCCACTTGGCTGCATAAATCCCACGTTCCCCATTTCATCAGGAAATGCCGAATCCCGGCAGGCTGACAGCCAGCGCATACTCGCCCTAACAGCCCCGTCCCGACTTCAGCCAGTGGAAATGTCACTTTCGCTGCGGTGGGAGTGGGATTTTACCCCTACACCTGCAAGAAGTATTGAGGGCAGACACCGCTCACCTGGTATGGATGTAGCTGTTCAGAGTGAGCTGGGCTTCGTCTTGAAGGGCTGCTATGGCGGCAGCGTTTCGGAAGCTCCTCAGTTCGGAACCACTGTGTGTAGGCACTGGAAAGCAGACCGGTTACTAGTTCAGCTTGAGCCTTGGGTGGGTCAAAACAGTTCAGCTAGTGCTATCACTGGAAATTAAACGTTCCCATCAGTTCCCCAGCACTCCACTGTCAGCCTTTCAAAATGCAACACTCACTGACTATTGGAATTCAGTACCGGGAAACCTGTTGGATAATATAATGCTATGGCTGGTTTAGAACATCATTTTTGCTTGAAAGTAGCAACCTCAAAGTTATCAGAGCAGACGAGCATGAGATTCTTTCCGCTTACCAGCTTTAAAAGTGACAATGCATTTGAGACAGGCAAATTCGGTAGCATCTAGCCGAAGTTGTCTAAATCTAGCCACAACCTCCTGTAAAGCCTGTATTTCTGAAATAATTTTATTCAGCTTCTGAGAATCTGTATTGTCACCGTTCATGCCTAAAACAGAAACAGATGAAATAAATAATATTAAAGGCATTTGCTTTATTTTATATTGATTTCTGACAAAATCCTCTATATCAATATCCACTCTATTGTCACACTTGTCTATCTGGTTCCATGTAAACTGACTATATTGTATGAAAGTTAATATAAAATCTTCTCTTGGATGATAACAAACACAGTAATTTGCATTTAAATGACAATGCAAGCAGTCATGAATACAACAAAACAACATTATTTGCATTTAAATATAGATTTATAAATGACAGGTATGCTCTATTGTTCAGTAGGAATTTGTTATTCTTTACATGTTGTTCTTTTTTCAGTAATGTATTTTTATGGTAATTTTTGTAACAAAGTCATTAAATTGTGCAATTCTTACCAGATACAGCCAGTAGAGTGTTAGCATCAACTGGAATGGCCCATTGTGCTATTCCTAGAACAAACAGTTCTCTCCAAGCATCTTCCAAAAGCATCAGCTGTCATACAATAGATGTACAATATAACATAGTGTATAATTTATAGATTTATAAACAATTTAAATATGTAAATTTCTGTTATTTTAAAAACTACTTTAAATGCCTGTCATGGTATTTTCCCCACAGCATTCATTAGCTCTTCTCTTAGCTTTTTGAGAAGGTGTCTAGAAAGAAGTCTATATGCATTGTAGAAAAACACCGAGGGCTGGCTCACTGTGCACCATGTTGTGAACCAAAAGGGAGGAGAAAGAGAAAAGGAGAGTGAGAACTCCCGCCCCAGAGAGCTCGCACACAACGCGAGCACTCGCCTGTGTTTGTCAGCACAGCACGGGCTCTCTTCTCCTCTCCCTGGGCACACGTGGCTGTCCTAGGACAAGCTGGAAGAGTGCTCTCCCATTGCTCTCTAGGGATTACCCTCCTTTCCCTCTGGAAGGCAGGATTTGTGAAGAAAAGCCTGCACAACGTCCTGAAATTGCATCAGTCGGTAGGGAGCACTGCTCGAGATCACGTATTTATCTTTAACCCCTTCCTTGCTAAGCAAGTCTTTAGCTCTTTCAAGCACAGCATTTGGACACACATATGGTTTCTCAGTGTCGCCTGTTTCCCTGTTTTTTCCTTAAAATTACTCAGAAATTCCAGGCCCTAAGAGCTGTTTCCTTTCAGAGAGCTGAGTATCCAAGCACCTACGCTGACAGCATTGCTAGTTCTGTGCAATTTTTGTACATTGCCCCGTTTGATGGAGGATGTGCTTTTCCCTTTTGGAGGCAATGCCTGTGATTTCCGTGGAGAGGCAGTGGTGCATCTGAAGAGGAGACACGACTCCTGGTTAATGCAGGCTGGCAAAGCCAGAACAGACGTGTTTAGTCTTGGGGGCATCTGTGGGTTGTTGGCCTGGACCAGCTCGTAAGAGGGATTTGGAGGACCCCTGGTTCAGCTGAAGTTCATGGCCCAAAGGATATGCTGTGGTGCATAGGCATTGCTGGGACCTCATGTCTCTCGGTAGGGTGGGAGAGATTTGGAGGGGCGAGGACTACAGTGGACTCAGGAAGGATCATCTGGTTGCTCCGTGCAGTGAGAATGGATTGCTCAAAACTCATGCAGCCAAAAAAAAGCAAACCACAAGCATTAATATTGCTACGGTCTCTGAAAGCATCAGCGGCTTAGCTTCTTAGGAAAATAAGAAGGAGGGTATTTTAAGGCTGTAAAGATGCTGTAAAAGAAAGAATAAAGTAGAAAAATATGTCTTACCAAGTGAATTATGATTTCCTTGGAAACAGATATGTGAAAGTAATAGATGATACAGAAAGCATGCAATCAGAGTGAATCCTTTATCTATGTGCTGGCTCTTAACAGTATTAGGAGTTTTAAACCACTCTGTTCCAACCAAAATGGGAGGAGGAGCTCTCAGAGTCCTTGCTCTCAGCTTGTCACTGCAGGCTTACGCCCATTTTGTGCATTTTTGCGCTGCGTGCTTTGCAGAACTTCTATATGGCTTGACTAAAGAAATTGTGATGGGAGAGTATTTCTGTCTCTGCATATAGTTACTGTTTGAAGCAATTACATTGGATGTTACAGTACTGGAAGCTGCCCAGATTATTGTATGAAATACGGAGGGGAAGGGGGTCGGGGGTGCAGCACCCATCTCAGCTCTGTTCTGAGAGCAGCTGAACCTGCTCTTAAGTCTCCTAACTGCTGCTGCCTGTGAAGCCAGCCCCTCCTCCGGGTAATCCTGCCTGATGGGTGTGCAGGTTTCTGTATGACATAGGAAATGATTCTCCAGCCTTTCATTTGCTTTTGTAAAACTTTTTTTGTCATTCATTCATGCAGATACAATGGTAATGAATGGTGGTTCCTGGAAGATATCAATTTCATATGTTCTTTCCCACTAAGTTTTCAAAGTCAGAAGACTTTAGAAATAAGAGACTATTCAAATAGCTGAAGCTTTCTTCATGCCTATGCAGAAGTCTGTAAAACCACCAATTAAAATAATTCATGCTGAAGTCATACTCAGCCCTCCTTCTTCAAAGAAACAAGAAATACCAGGCTTTCTGAAGGACTGGGTTTTGCTTCTTAATCAGCCCCATCCCGTTAGTATGACCTTTTGTCGGTGACCTGCATTGGGCCAGCCTGTCTTACGGACAAGCTGAGCAGGTGTGCAGGCCAGCAGAACCTGAAGCAGGGCGTTTTTGTTGTGTGGCTTCCAGCCCACAACGGCATTAACTCTGCGGAGCTGGGGAAGGGACACAGCCTCTGTTTTACCAAGGGCAGTAGCACAGCAGTCCTCGGACTCGTGTTTGGTCAGCAAATTGGTTTCTACGTATTTCCTTGCCTTCGAGATGAAACCGTCACAGAGTCCCAGAGTCGCAATGTGCTTGCCTTTTTGGAAGAGCACAAATGAAAGCAGAATCCAGGAAAAGGTTTTATGGTCTACTCAGGCAGATGTGAGGGATACAAACAGAGAAATTCAAACATTTACAGCTGGGCCATTGTGAAATTAAATAATGCAATGGCACTATTAGAAAAATCAACAGTCTGATTATTCATGAAATAAGGTGATTAAAATCTGAGTTATTTCTTCTCCAGCTCTCCTGAATATGACAAGGGAATCGTGCAGAAAGAGGCCCAGGCCAAAGCTTCAGAGCTGAGTAGCTCTGAGTTTTGAGGAAGCTGGCTTGCTTTGAGGTGCAGCAAGTCAAAGCTATGTTAAGGAACAGCTGGGGTTTTAATATGTAATTCACTAATGTTAGTCCCTGATATGAAAGTGAAAGAGGCAGTGGGTTTATTTAAAGATAATGGGAACACTCTGGTGTCTGTGGTAGATGAGCAGGCCTTGCTGTTTGCGGCGTGCTTGGTCATGTGCAATGGAGACTTCCCTTGCTCCCAAACCTTGCTGCCCCCTCTTCCGCACACGAACAGAGATGGCCGTGTGCGAAATGCATCCATGTGATGTCAAAAGAAGCCTTCACCTAACGAGCCTCCTGTGGACATCACTGGTCTGGAGATGGACCCAGCCTCTTCCCACACGCTGAGGCTTCTGCTGAAGCAGCACCCTTGCTGCTCATCCCTGATATTTGGGCCTGTTTCTTTGGTGACAGACCCAGCACTCCACAGGAGTAGCGGCAGCAGAAGACAACGTTAGAGCACAGCGTGCTGCACTGGGACTGCTGTCTTCTCGTGGTGTTTGTAACCTCCCGGGCCCTATCTCATCGCTGCCCACACGCTCAGCCCGTAGCACTACCGCAGCCAGAGCTGAGCGGCATCCCCTTTTGCCTAATTTCGTAACAGGAGTTTCAAAACGTGGGTCTGGTGCTAGAAAAAGGAATGTTTCGATGTACCTTAGCTTTATGTCACATCATGACCATCACGATTTACCTTTAGGTAGAAAACACTGTTGGTTTCCTAAGCAGCTTTTTCCTTTCAGTTCAAAATGCGTATTTGCGTGTCAACTGCAGCACTTGCAGCAAGCATCCTCTGATGACTACTATGTAAAATCTAAGGTACAATGTTTCTAGTTGCAATTTTGGGAAATTAGCTCAATCATATCAAAGTATGAGAAGTCTTTTATGATTGGAGCTTTGTGTAGATTTCCACCCTTCCATTTTATAATTATCTGATTACTTTTTTTTAAATAGTGCATTATAAAAAGCACACTGAGTCCTCATCAAGAATCAAGTCATTAAGAAATTGCTTCAGCTCGTATGGTTCACGTATGATTTAGATGAGGCAAAGGCAAATTGTCATAGAGCAAAACAAGACAAATCAAGGAAGACTTTAATTAATGGTGAAAAATATTGGAGGCTGGCCAAATTCTGCTTCCACCATATTGGTGTAATTGTAACTTCACTGAAGCCAACGTGAATAAGAAAAAAATATTTGGCTGTGGGAGAGGAGAGGAGAGGAGA
>Ga0181612_112852_pt1 | contig 35334 bp, 14 predicted proteins | sample HoacroProtozoa21_FD_119630 | JGI IMG/M metagenome (GOLD analysis project Ga0181612, IMG submission 119630) | Hoatzin crop microbial communities from Cojedes, Venezuel. Combined Assembly of Gp0051906, Gp0051904, Gp0051908 | reverse complement strand
TATTTTCTTAGAAAATCAGGACTGATTTTCTAAGAATAACTGAGCACTGTAATCAATGGGTATTGATTATTTCAGGGAACGGCTCTCTCCTATTAGACTTGTTTCCTTGCCATTAATCAGAAGATGCTCATTAGGAAAAGGGATTTGAATCTTGAACAACTTCACAGGAAGGGACCTCTGTTTGTCACTCATGTCAGTTCAGATTTGTATAGACCAATTCACAACATTCAGTCAAACAATAAACAAACTTTCCCATAGAGCTCACATGGGTAAAGAAGGAAAAAAGAAATGCTTTTATGTCATCATGATATTATTCTTTCTCATCTGGACAAGCCAATGAAGTCTTCCTAAGAAGGCCTCCCCAGTTTTGAATAAACTGCCTCCTTTTCCAAGCGTTAGACTGATTTAGTTGATCCTGCCTTGGGAACATATTATTTTAAGAGTTTTGCCCATTTGGTTTGCTAAACAAATACAACTGTAAAATAAATATCTTTTGCCTGCCCTTGTGTGTTTAAGACCTCATTCAAAATGAAATCTTTCAGAAGGATCAAAAAATATTCCTCTACTGTATTTCCTGACAGTGTTTTGATTTTCTGTAAGTTTGCTTTTTAATGTTGTAGTAATTTTTATGGTGCAACAACTTTCATTTGAAAGAAGGAAAAAAAAATTTTCTTTGCTCTGCACATCTAGCAGATGCTCTTGATTTTACCTTTGTCATTTTTAACTCATTTAAGGACCTGTAAAGTTTCTTCTGCTTCATGGCAGGAGATAATGTCGTAAGATGGCACATGAAGGATACTGCTTTGGCTCATGGCAGTTACATGAAGGAGGAGGGATGAGGAGGGACCATGTTACCAGGCAGCACCTGCAACTGGTAGAGCTCTTAGTGCTTCTGCTGTACCTCTTTCAACACTGGGGCCAAGTGGTCTTTCAGCTTCTGAGCCCATGCTCCAAACACAGTTTCTCTGAAAAGGAGCAAGGTTCAGCTGGACCCCAAAGATCCCAAAGAGCATGGATTGTCTAAGTCTGAAAATGCTCAATGTGTGAGACATGACTGGACACACTCTACTTCCAGTCAAGCTCTGGATCGTTGCGTTTGACTTCTAGCTCGTTACCCAGAGCCTGTCTGACTAAGAGGAGAATAATTTCAGCCTCACCACATGTGGCATCATTGGCAATTTGATTTCCTGTTCCACCAGCAGCACCTTGCAGTCTCAAATTAGAAAGGAATTTTTCATATTTTAGTGTCTAGTGTAACACAGAGTTCCACCTTTCTTTTACAGAGAGGTGTCCAGCCAATGTGTCAGCAAATTGCATGAGTGCTGTCTGCAGGTGTGGCTCCAGTAAGCCCCCTTGTTAAATATGGAACTTTCCCTAGACACTTCTCTGCAGCCAAATATTTAAATATTCAGATAAATATTTAATGACTCGAAGGTTTTGTTCTTCACTGGTGTGAATTTTCCTTCACACGCCAGAGGGACCTAACTCAAAAGCCAAGTGGCTTGAATCATGATAATCATGTTGCCAGTAAATGGCAAGCTGTATGTTTTGATTGGCAGAGATATTAAGGAACACATCAGCTGTGAATTATTTCTTCTCCCTGAGTAAGGGATTATGCAGGACAATTAAAATAGAGCCAGATAGTCTTGGGCTGGGAATGATAAGGAAGTTGGGGAAAATATTGAGAAGAGCTGAGAGAAGTCCAGAATGAGCTACCCCATGTTGTTCAAAACTATGCATAGTTAACATCTATAGTCCAGCTACAGACTGCTCTACACACCATTGAGAAAGAGTGGATGAACCGGAATGAGGACAAAGGCTCAGGAAAACCTGCATCTATCCTCCTGACATAGCCAGCAAGTTTCTGGAGAAGAGTACGTGTGAGAAAGCTGCAAATTAGCACTCTCAGTAAACTATGGAAAATCTTAGTTAAGAGATGGAAGTTGGAGATGGGAAGATCTTGTTTATCCATCTAATTCAGAGTTGTCACTCCAGGAGGGACCCCTCATGATATTTTCTAGTGGCTCATCTAGCCTCACTTAAACTCATATCTATGAAGTTATTACTTTCTCTTGATTTTTAAGAGTCATGGTCATGGAAAGAGGGAATCCAGGCCTAACTGTTAAGAAGCTGAAATTTATTGCATCAGAATGCATGGCTCAGCTCCAGAAGAATGATCCCTTATCCCTTCTAATTTAAAAATGAGGGTTTTTTTCACCTGCTCCTCAAAAGTCATCATGCTTGATGTCTTGTAGCTTAAGTACTCCATAGATCATGCCTAAATTAGTTTTTTTCTGATTAGCTGTTATGGAACAAGATTCCTTTAGTACCCAATTAGCTGCAGGATACTTACGAGCCAACGTCAATTACAGACCTTGATGAACACAGACTTGATTGAAGTTACGGTTAGTGCTGTGGCTGGAGCAGCAGCATGTATAGATTGTGTATAGATTTTTAGGTGTGCAATGCTAAATGACTGGCGTAGTCCTCTGTACTTTGCAGCCCCAAAGAGAAAGTGATTAGATGAATATAGAAATCCATCAAACTATTCCTCTCTTGATGATGTGAGGTGCTAGTGGCTGAGAGAAGGCTGGCCAGACACGGTGAGGGGCCCAGAGGTGAGCCGGCTGCTGGCTGGCTGATGCTGTCTGTGCATTGAGGCACAGCCTGAAGGAAGGAAGGATCCCAGAAAAAAGACACGATACATGTTCCTTTTGTTGGCAAGAGAGTGTATGGTTTTACACACAAACAAGAAAGACACTGTTAAAACAGAAAAAGCCCACATATTTTTCAGGTCAGGCTACCACGTAAAGAGTAACAGAATTTCTTGCAGGTATATACATTTCAGGCTTTCTGGTGAAGTAGGACAAACTTTACAGATCACCAAGACTAGAAGATGATGGTGCCATGAGTTCTGAAGAATCTCAAACATAAACTTGCTAAACTATTACCTGTGGCAACAACACATAGTTTAAACCTTCAGCAATACCAAAGAAATGAACGATGACAAAGGTAACTTCAGTCATTAATACAGTGGTCTTGGAAAACGTAGACCAGTGGGTCTAATTTTTCATTCTGAGAAATCAGTAAAAAAACTAATAAAGAGTAGAATAAACAGATACTGGATAATACATTACAGGAGGGAACGGGCAATATGGATGTTATCAAAGGCAGTTATGTCTTGCAGAGCTGCTAGAGTCCTCTGTAAGTAATATATGTAGATCCATGTAGTATGTATGGACTTTTTAGAAGTTTTCAGCAAGAGCATTAGCCATAGGTCTTAAAAACATTGAAAGCACTTAAAACTCCCTCCAAGCAGGAAAGAAGCCCCTTTAGGGTAAATAACTGCTAAAAGATAAAGACTGAAACCTTTTAGCAATGGAATGAGGTTAGCCCCACGAGAGATGCATTACTGCAGGCTGTACAGTTAAATATACCTATACATGATTTGTGAGGAGAATAGAGAGGTGATGAAGTCTGAAGGTGCTTTGGGATACTCAACTGGAAAGATGACAGTAAGAAGTTGGAGTGTGATATCACAGTACTGGGTGACATGGGAATAAAATGATAGATGAAATATAAAGTACTGCACGGGAGGAAAAATGACAAATCCAGTCAATGGGCTCAAAATCAGCTACCAGCAAAAACTTGAGAAATGGTTTATTTTTTACACTTTTTCCAAAAGTACCTGCAGATAGTCTCTATGGGCCAGACAAAATACTAAGTTGGATGAAATTTCAGTCTGAACCCATATGGCATTTTGTTGTGGTTAGAAATTTTGACTGAAAAATTAAGAAGAGATGCAGACTTCAGGAGTTCACATTAAATGTTTTATGCTTTCTTATCCTCTCTGTGATGATCAATTTTATCTTAAAATATTTGAATAATTAGTACTGTAATACTGGCAGAAGACAGACTTACCGGACAATACATGTAAAGTGTGTCATTCTCACCATGCAGTCAGAAAACCAGAGGAAACTCGGATGATACTGCAAAGGTGATTGAATTCAGGAATGTAAGCATATGTAAATACATGAATGTTTCTCTTTTAGGAAAGACATAAAAAATCACACTTTAAATCTCTTGGGAGTTCATTTTTCATCTTGTGAGACACAGGTAAAATATTGTGTCTTGGACAAGAAATGAATTTTAATATTAGCCTGGATAAAGCTACCACAGATGATTGTATGCTATTTATGAAAATGTCATAGACAGTTTTAACCCTTTTTTCTTTTTTTACCTTTTTTTTTTCTCCTAGTACTCCTAAGTGTTCCTGTACAGATGCTGTATCATGCTTGCATTTGTTATATTCCTCTGACATTTTCAAAGGTTCCCTTCTGTGCCATTTTCAGAAGGATCAAGGTTCTTTGGAGGAAAAAAGTGAAAAGTAGTATCATCGGTGCCTTGTTCAAGGTCTCTCCATCTGATACTGTCAAGTTGTCATACGCCAAACACCACCCGGCAATGGCCTTTATGCACCAGCACTGGCGGTGGAAGGAGCAGGGGTGCAGAGGGACAAGCCACTTGAGCGCCACATACTGACTGAGGGTTGTCCTCTAGAAATGTCCTAGCTGTCGCTTTCCCTCTGCTGTAGTCCGTGCACGGTGTGGGATGGAAAGGTGGCATCAAGGAGTGGTACCCACCTTCAGAGACAGAGAAGTTCTGTTTTCCCTAGACCACCCTCTGCATCTGAAGAGCCACAGTGGAACAGATGCTGTTTACCGTGCTGTGCCCTCTTAGCCAGGCAATACCATGAAGTGAGGGTCATCTTCCCTCCTGTTTCTTGGTAAAAAACTTTTGCTTGCTCTTCCCCTAGACACTGTCATCAATTCTGTACTGGAATGTGCTGCACATGTTTGCAAAGCATTATCTTGCATAAATCACAAGTTCAAGGGTTGCAAGCATTTTGCAGTCCTTGTGTGGCAGGGAGTGGAATGTGGTCTATTGCTGAAACAGAATCTCTGGAAAGGGAGGAAGAATAAATCAGAAAATTGCTTCTGTCTGGTGAAGTAGAAAAAAAATCCATGGAAAGAATTCCCCTTCATAAACTCTCGACTGCACTTGTAGTTTATTGAGCCCAGAACAAATATTTGATATCTATTTCCTTTCTATTACAGCTCATGAGCTCACAACTGGAATTTGCTTTTTATAAAAGAATAAAAGAAGAAGAAAAAAAAAAAAGTGCATTGAGCCAGCCCATAAAACATTATTGGACCCTTTCAAATTACACTATAATTAGAATTTTTAAACCTATGTAGAATCATTATTGTGTTGAAATGTCTGAAATCAGATATTTCCAATATAAAAGTTAAACAAAAGTAGACATCAGTAGTATAGGATAGGAAATTGCAAATTCAAGCACTCAGTTTAAAAGGGATTATGGCTAACGTAAAATAGGCCTTTCACTTAACACTGCTCTGCTACCTTGGCAAGTATGCACCAAGAGACAGCTGAACAGTTGCATTATTTGTGGTTGTAAAATGCTATGAGCACATTGAAGTTATGGAATAAATAAGCTGAGAAAATTAGCTTTATGAGGAGTCCTCTTATACCACTTCGGCTTACTCCTGTCCCAGCAATAGTGATACAGAAAGGAAAACCAGAACAAGCTCCCTAAAAGGGGCAAAAATGGAGTGCCAAGGCCACAGAAATCTGTGACTCTCGGTTTACCTTCAGTGCTTCCAGTCTCAGGTCTGGGCCATTTTTTCTGAGAGAAGGAATAGCTCTGTTTTCCAGTAAGAAATTGCACACAGAGCCCACCATGCCTGCTGAAGACCAGCAGGTCCATACAGGCAAACACCAAAGAGACTGCAGCTTTCCCAGGCTGGGGTCCAACACCGTTCCCCTCCCACCTTGCCCTCCCAAGTGACCCAGAAGGGGGAAGAGGAGTAAGGCAACCAAAACCAAGGCAGGCCTAGCAGAGGAGTAGAAATGCAGATGTTGACATTCCTACGATGGTGTTGGTTGCCCCTTGCAGGAGCATATCAGGTCACTGGAGCCTGTGGGGCTAATTCTGACCTAACCTGATGTCATATGGCACTGCTGTTACACTGCAATCGGTTGTGGTGTGTTGCAAGACCAGAGCAAGACCCTGAGTTAACTGTTTAAGCTTTGAGAAAATTTACTAAAAGTACTTACGGACACTAAGAGAAGACCTCTTGCAGTGACGTGCTTTCTAGCCTGTAACTGCATCAGTTGTGGCTAAAAGCAAAGGTTTCAGATTGTCGCCAGGTAAACACGTTGCTTTGTAAGCATTCATATCTTAAATCTTTAGAATTTATTACAGGGCTGGGAAAGGAGCCGCATGTGAGATAAACGAAGTGACAAAAAGACGTATGGGAAGAACCGGTGATTATTAACTGAAACAATTCAGCATAAATAGTAATTCCAGCAGCGTGACTATGCTGATTTATGCCAACAGAAGCTGGGGTTCTTTGTTTTCTTGTATTAATTGCATTTAAAAAATGAAGTATTCATTTCTAATCCTCATGTTTACAGAGAAGTACTTGAAAACATAAGTGCATCTAATTATTCGAAGAAGCAGAATGCAATTATAAGAGAACCCAATGGTATTATTATTGAATCTTGCAGTCTTTAAAGAAGACGATTCCTATTTTTTTCAGACTATTTTTAGAATTTGATAGGAGTTTTGTATAATGGTATTTTCCTCTGTGTTTTTGTGTATCTTTCAAACAGTGCTAAAAGACAGTAAACATTACTTAAGGTAAGAAATCTTTAGCATAAAAATTAGGCAAGTTTGATGGTAGTAGACATAGTGAATACAGTAACTGAATTACCCCCTGCTTATCTGGAGAAATTGGCTGACTGCTTCCTGAACAAAGATTCCTAGAAATTTTTGACTCTAGAATTTGCAAATATATTTTCTCAGATTTTCACACCAAAATAGTTGAAACCTTCTTTGACTGAATGACCAGAAATAAATGAATTGAAATCCATGACCACATTGAAATACAGCCTTTTTATTCTTTTCAGGATGATTTTTTTTTTTCCAATCAATTTAACATTGCAGAGTGTGCTGGTTTGGTGATATTAGTGACTGAATTCTCTATCCACCAGCCAGATACAGAACAAGCAGAAGCACAGAGAATCTACCAAACCTTTTCTTACGTTTATGGCTTGTCTTTAGTGCTGATCTGCCAATGGTCACTGAGTTACTGGTTTTGCTGCTGAGCCAGCCTATAGCAAATGCCTGTTTGCTAGGGACATTTTTCCTGGGCTCTGGAAAGAGAAGAGGCAATCATTTTCTCATACTTTCAAAAAGTGCAAACCTGGGAGAGGGTGAACTCAATGGCTTGGAGGAATGAAGAGCTCAGATGGGAGGTGGGGAGCACCTGCACTTGTGCGTGACCTTGCCGTGCATTCGCGTGATGTTCTCATGGGCACTGGTCAAGGGAGGGAAAAGACTAAACCCTTTCTGACAGCTACATGCCTGTCTTCTTCACAGGCCAGTCTACTTTGTATGCTAAAAAGCCCCAGCCACCATGGAAATGTAGAAAAATACTCAGTGAAGAGACAAAGATTGTTGCACATGAGCAATAAACATCACAAAGACTCTAAATCATCTTCTCTGCCTAATATTCTTAAAGAATACCAAAAAGAGTCAAAACTGCCTCTGAGGTAGCTGTAGGCTTCTTCTATTCACAGTCAGGTGCTCCAAAGCTGGGGGATCTTGCACCTACAACCGATCAGGCATTTCTGCTGCAGCTATTTATCATTCAGTACTTCCACATGGATTTATTTTTCTTTTATCCTTCTTCTTCTTGCGGATGTCCCAATTTTGCTGCGCCCAACAGTTATCCAACAGGAGGTAGCATCCAGCGGGTTGACTTGCCTGACTCAACATGAAAGAATGGTGCCTCAAAGAACTGACTGCAAGCCAAATAGCATCTTGGGGGTGACAAGCTTGAAGAGTGGCTGTCAGGTCACACTGCCACAGGAGCCAGGTGACCCCCCCGGGACCTCAGTGCTATAGGGCAGTTGGATGCAGGCAGAGGTTTTGCAGGTGTGCTGGGAGTTAAGTTTTGCATGTACAACACGTAACTTAGTCATTCCATAGATACCAGGTGAGACAAAGTTCATGCATGCAAAGAGCTATATGAAACCCTACAAAATAGATAAGATGTAGATAAGATCACCCGAGGGGTGGTAGGAGGCAGAGGCAGCTCTTAGACTGATTACTGCAGCCTTACTTGTCCACTCAAAGGACAGTAAAACTAATTTTACTTCTGCTGTACACTGTAGCCTGCAACGTCTTCAGTTGTTGGGACATCTGCACTGGATGAGTTCAGAAAAAAATTCTGCTGGCGCCTTGAGTTATTAGATCCTCTGCTGTGAATTCTCATGTCAGTGGATTTTCCCTGTCCTAAGCAGTAGAAAATCCTAGAAGTTCCTGCAGAATGGGAAAAATGTGTTGTCCTCGGTGCTGCTTGCAGTCAGGTGGCACTGTTCAGGCAGAGAGAGATTCTCTGAACAAATCGAAGCACAGGCTTGAAATCAATGTGGAATGAAAAATGATTTCTGACAAAAAATAAAGCTTCATTTTGACCACTATTTCCTACGTATTTTTCTTTCTGAAAACATGAATACATAAAAAGAAAACATCTGTCAGTGTCTGCAGGTTTTTTGTATATGCAGTTTTTGTTTTAAAAATGAAAAAAAGGTGCTGAAAAATTAGACATATATAATTTGTAAATGTATCCCAGTAAAAATATTTGAAATTTCTCCAACTTTTCCTCTTACTTCTTTTGAATGTCTTTGTTGCCTTATAGCTTATTCATCAATTTATCTGTGTCTTCACCTGAGTTTGAAGCCAATGACGCCAGGCAAAAGTTTAAAATTTAGCATGCGACAGATTTCATAGGAACACCTTTGGTCATAAGTCCGGGGATCTTAAGTGTCACTGATGAGCCTCAGTGACATTTGCCTTTCTCTGCTTCCCCTCTGCTGTGCTTTTTCATGAGCTGCTCCAGACAGAAGTTGGACGGGGTCTATTGAGCCACGCACGTGTGGCAGAATTCTTCACATAGAGGAAGCAGCTCAAAGGAAGGTAGGACTTCCACTTCTGCGTTGCTAACCCTGATGTGGCTACAAGAGCATGAGCACAGGCACAGTTGCAGTTACAACCAGCAGCACAGCTTCTGGTGGCAAAGGCTTCTGCACGGCTTATCATGACTTTCTCTGTGGCTGCTTACCGCTGATTATTCCTCTACTTTTCTAGATGGGATTTTTCTCTAATTTCTCCGTAGCTTGGGCCTGATTTAGCTTATTTTTAACCATCCGCCCATCCTTGAGTGCTCCTGACTTGCCTGAAGCCCCAGGGCTGGTATTGCTGTGGCCCTGCCACCTTCCCACGTGTGGCTTTGAGCCCACAGCTGCACCTGCCGCCAGGCCGCCGGCTAAGAATAGTGCCCCGTTAGATGGAAAGGAAAACGGATAGCGAAAACCTCGGTGCTGCTGAGGGTCACAGAGGAAGCCTGGGGCTGAGATAAAGCAGAGCACGAGGCTCTGCTGGTGCCAGCGGGGTGCTTTGAAAGCGCTACCTCCTCTCTGCCCATGCGGCTACCTCCGAGCGTTGGTGTGCTCCGAGTGCTGGCGTGCTCACCAGGAGATCCCCAGGGAGTTTGAGGATGAGATGACAGCTGGATTAATGAACTCGCAGAGACTGAGCTTTGCCTACCGCTGCTGTCAGGAGGAAGGTCTTGTTTCAGCAGCATAGCGACCTTGAGATGAAAAGGGCCAGGAATGAGAAGGAAAGGCGAGATGGCGTCTCGCTCTGTAACGCAGTTTCCTGGTGGGGGAAATGCTTCTCATCCCGTGGTGCTCTAGAAAGGCTCCCGCTGAGCAGAGCGAAATGGGCTCACAGGGCTCAGGATTTATTACTGCCCTCATAATGCTTTGATGCCTGTCTCATGTTGGACTCCATTTGGACTCTGTGCAGAGTGCAGGAGCTCTCCCAGATCCCCAGTAAGGACGCACACGGTCTCCACATGTTGGGCTACAGGCTGAACACTCGACCCCCTTCTCCTCCCTCACTCTCTGCTTTCCAGGGGAAGGGCGGCTTGAGGGGTGCCCTGGCAGGTCCCTTCCCCAGGGGTCAGGCCAGGTGCCAAGTCCCTCGCTGAGCAGTAAGTACACATTGTCCCACCAGGACCGTGCTCAAGCCTGGACCCCTTGTCGTAAGCCTGGTGCCCTTCCAACAGAGCGACCCCAAGGGCTGCTCGCCTGTGTGCAGTGTCACAGCGGTCACCCACCACCTGTCCTGGGGACAGCCTCCTGGGCCAGGCTCGGGATGGCTTTTACCCCAGAGTTTCATGTCTGCAGGAGACAAATGACACAATTTAAGGCTGTCCCTTGCCTTGATTTTTAGCTTTGGCTCATTCCTGAGTTTGAACTCAAATTTGCTTTTGGTTTAAGCTATCTGTCAGTTTCTTGCAATTGATAGATTTATCTCACGGCAAGTGGAGACAGCCATTTTACATTTCAGTAAGCGTGCTTCCAAACGGTTTTTTGTCCTCCCAGATAGAGATGTGCAAGATGTGCTGTTCATTCACTCTCATGCAGTCAGTGGCCAGCTGCAGCTGCTTTTTCCTTACTCAGGACTTTGAAATCTGTTTTCGTCTAAAACTCCGCTGCCATAAACTTGTAACCAGCATTCCTTCTACTGACACAGGTATGGTACATCCAGTATCACAGAAAATTTATTTTCCCCCCCCCCCCCCCATGTTATAATGCATGCTACTAAAACGTACAGATATTTTTTAACACTATATATTTATTATGCAACAGTCTTGTAAGTCGATTTTCCTGCCTTTTAAAAATCATGATTTCACTTACATACAGAAATAATTCAGCTATAAAGGCTACAAATTGAACTGCCTCATTCATCCACTCTGAAGTAATTTATCCTTATAACCAAAATCATTGCAAAGACAAGCAATCATTTATCATTTTTTATATAGCTAGTAACACCCTGCTTCATAGGCACAATGAGAAATATCAGTAGCACGTCACACTCGATAAATCAGTGCATTCAGGTCTTGGGTACACAGTTCTGTTACAGCAATTCAATGTGCATCAGCCGAGTGAGGACTGGCAGCAGCGAGCTCGATTCTTAACTTGCAGCAAGTGTAAGGCAAAATAAGTTCAAGGGAAAAAAGAGGTGGATGAAGAACCTTCTCCTTGGCAGTCCCAATGACTCCAGAGGATTGTGCAAACTTTTTAAATGGCAACAACTGGATTGCATGTCAGAGCCCCAAGATTTAAGGACTGGGGAAGTTGAGTGCTTGAGAAAAGATGCCAAACTTTGCGGGTGTGAGAGGCCAGCCAAGGACATTACATGTGGTGAAGCACTGTCCCTGTGGCTTTAAGCTTCTGCTATCTCCACAGTGAGAGCAGATGTCACGCAGCTACCTGCATTTAAAAGCTACTGCTGTGCAGCAAAATGTATTCTGATAAAATATAAAAGTGAATAACCCAGAGGGGTTGTTTGTGCATTTTTGTTACAATATGTGAGCAAGGACCAGAGAACCACTGCACTAATGCTCCACTGGAAGAACATCTATGCTAGAAAACCAAAAAATACACAGGAAGGCTATGCGCAATACTAGGCTCAGGCTGAGCCCTCGGTCTGGGGAGAGAAAGAAGGAGGGTTCTGTTCAGCCTGAGCAAGCTGATGCTCCTCATCCTCCTTCATGTATTTGGCTTAAAAAATAAATCACAAGTCTATGGCAAAAGAGTTAAAGCAAACCGATCCTGTTTTAGCTGATATAAAGAAAACTATTTCCGTGAGAGCTTCCTACCTTACTTGTGTGGGTGTTGGTTCAGTGGACCCTATCCATCCCAAACTGGACAAATGAAGTTGCGCAAGAAAAAACACCTTTGTTTTCTGAACTCAGGCACTTAGTCATCAGTAATTATTTAGAATGGGTAAATGAGCCAAAACACTTCATAAAGCAGTATTTTTTTTGTTCCTCAGCTATTGCATCTGTTGCTTTTCCACAACCATCTTAATATTAAAATGCTTCTCTTGGCATTGTGCCAGCCATGGGAGAAACAAGCTGGTTGAGAGTAGCCAACGCCAATCATAATCATAGGGCTGCTCTACACACATTGAGATGTCTGGTTTACAGGAATAAGCCACCGCAGCTTCTATCATCAGGCAGCCAAAACCTTGTGATTTGTATGCGCCAAGACAATTGAAGGTTTGTGCTCACAGAAATCCTGTTAGGCAGAGATTGAGATCTGAGGAAGGAGTCTCTGCCAAAGGGAGAATTTTTTTCCTGTGGTATGAAAAATAACAAAAATCGAGCCATTTAATTAAATGGCTAAATGTGGAACTGGGTTGATCCACTTACTTGCAAATATCCTGGAAAACTGTTAGTTTCTGTATCCTGGATTTTGGGACAATTGCAGCTAGTGTTTTGCTTTTGTGATGGACAGTGTATGCAGCAGTTTCAAAATCAAGAAGGGAAGAAACACATGGCCTATTTCTCAGAGGTGGGTGGGATGCGTGTATGTGCATCGCGATATTCCTGCCCCCCCACAAGTGGTACCAATATGCGTTGTTACTTGCATCCTTCCCATCCCCCTGCCTGCTGAGTACCTGCTGAAATGGCTGCTTAAACAGGGAGCACTGCAGCAGCCTCTGCTCCTGCATGCCCAAGTGTTTGAGAAGATAATCTTTGCCACCCCTGGCAAGTGTCAACGCCTTGAGCCAAACTTCTTCATGTTAACATTATCCCTGAAGCTTCTTTCTCACTTTCCTTTTCCAGCCACCCCAAAAGAAAACACTGAAATACCGCAACGCCTTCAGTAACGGACGGATTTCTTTTAGCTGGGAAATAGAGGGCCTGTCAATTTTAGCTGGCAGAGTCAAAGGAGGTGCAGGCCACCAGGCTCAAGACAGCAGCTCACACAGGCAGCCGCAAAGCTTAAGGAGTGAAACAAACACCTGAAGCTCTGAAACAGATTTGACCCAGTCCATAAAGGCATCAGTAAGGAGCCCTGGTTTATAGTGTAAATAGCCCACACAATCCTACATTGGATGTTAGTCTGAGTAAAATAATAATGAAAAAGGAAAATGGAACCAGAAAAGTTGTCAGGAGGGTGTCAAATTTTCCTCCCTGCTTTAAGGAAAACTTACCTAAGTCAAAATCAACCCCGAGATACATATGCCTAATCCAGAGGTTTGCAACCCACCTCTAAAAGGGACCAGGGCTCAGTGGTGGCAACGGTGCGTGCAGCTCCTCCTCCAGCACATGCGTTGCCTGCACACGTCAGGTTACTGCCGACCAGCTGCACTGCAGCAGAGTGCCAGCGCTGGGCTGCTCAAGAGCTGGGAGCTGTTGCGGCCATCTCTGCTTTAAATCTACAGCAGGGTCTTCGGTAAGTGAAGGGATGGGCATTGTCACCTCAGTGGCAGAAGGCTGGCAATGGAGGTGATCAATGGTAGCATGGAAGTGTGGTGGGTGTGGGGTCCTTGTTTGGAGGGTGAAGCTATATGGTGAATTAGGCAGTTGTTATGGGCAAAAGGTTTACAGCTGAGAAACTGAGTGGGGGGAAGAAGAAGATAAGCCATGGTGATAGGGTACTGATATAAATTAATTGTGGGAGCACCTTCCTCCTCATGCAGTGTACTGTGTTAGTAAAAATAGTTACATGAAATTAAAGAGGATCACAGGGCAGGAGGTTGTCTCTGTGTGTCATCTGATACTGCTGTCACTGTTCGTGGTGGTACCCACATGAGTGGGTTTAGGAAGCCCAGGTTCAGCCTGTTCTTAGACACCTCCAGTGACAGAGGGTGTCATCTGTCCTGAAAGTCTTCCGCTGCTTCACTAGGACATATCCTTTCCCTTTGCCTTATTCAGGAGGCAATTTATAGGCTATCCTTACAATTGATGTCCAGTCTGATTTCAGTGAGAGGATCACTTTGCTTGAATGTAGGAAACATCATATACAGCATCTGGTAGGACAAAATATGGTCAGAGGATTGCTTAATTGCTGAACCAAAGCATGCATCAGTTTGGTCAAAAACAATGGGTAAAGTGAAAAAGACTCATCTTTGGGAGACTTTAAAAATCAGCGAGCATAAAAGAGCAGGATGTGTTAAAAGTCAGCTGGCTGCTACCCAGCAACAGTACCTGACAGCCACGCTCTCAGGGACAGGCTGTTTCTGCCTCTGCTGACCTTTTTCAGGTTGATCTTTTCTGCACTGAAACGTGCGTTTGGCTTTTCTCTCAGTACTGCCCAGCCACCTCAGCAGTACCATGACAGACCCACCTCACCACGCCTCTAGCTGGAGCTGGTACAAAGATCTGGAGGTGTGAGGCTTGAACAGGCTCACCTTTCTTTGCAAACCCAGCGAAGTACCTCCACAGTGTAATCCTTAGAGCCCCCTGCTAGGAGCTGGCAGGCTTCACCCCAGCTTCTCTTCCATCTAATGCAGCTGAAATAAATGAAAGTTCCTCATCTCTGCTAAGAGTTGCCACCTGACCAGACCAGGGGAGCGGGTGCTGGTTTGGATGACCATTTTAAGGCCCAGTCTGCTTAAACACATGCTGCTTACCCACAAAAGGAATTAGCCTGACTGCTTCAAATCTTGCTCCACAGTCACCACCGTCTCTGGGCTACACCGTAAAACAGTGAAGAGCCCATCCACGGGTCAAGGTCCAGCTCAGCTGCTGGAGCTCTGTCTCCCCACGCTGCTCTCCCTGCAGAGCTCAGCCTGGGCCTGTCTCAACACCGAGCTGTTGCAAACACACACAAAACTCCTCTGAGCACTCTTTGAGTTGCACTCTGCATGGGAAACCACAGTATTCCAGCCTCTGCCTTCCAGTGCCCCTTCAAAGCTTTGTAAGTGCTTTCCCTTGCTCGCCCTCCTTTCTTGCACACCCTCACTGTCCTCAGCTGTTGATTGCAGTGCCGTGATCTGCGTAGTGTTGTCAGCATCTGCGTAATGCCCAGCTCATCCTATACCTTGGGTAATTCTAGAAAATGACCACATCTGAGCAACGGGACATTTGCAGCCAGACTGAGAGGCACGCTGGCATGCCTACCCTTCTGCGAAGTGAGCGCTGGTGGTAGGGAGCACAGCAAAGCAGGAGGGAACTCACGCTGGCCCCTACCTTGTGTATGCTCACCGACTGGCAATGTGCCAGCAGCGTGGCTGTGCCGTGGTTCTGAGCTTGTGCAACACCAACAACACAAGTGCTTTGGAGAAGTGATGGTGTCATGAGGTCTGTCACACTAGCCTTGCACCCTGCTCTGTACACCAAGTCCTGACTATTCCTGGGCCTCCCTTCCCATGGCCAGGGCAGCCACGCCTACGGGTTCTCTCCAAAAAAAGTAGCAAAGGCTAAAGCAGGTCATGTCCTTTCTTGCCTTGCCTACTCCATCAGCCCAAGACCATCCCTCTCCACCTAGCTTTGTGCTGGTGCAGGTGCAGGGTGAGGGGGACACACCAGCGAGACTCCTGGGACGAGCTCAGATGGGGGGATTCAAACTGTTTCAGAATTTTTTTCCCCTGAAGATCTTGCCAGAATTGTAGATAAGACATTTTAATTTCAACACAGTGCTGTACAGCTGAGCAGTGTAGCCAAGCAGTTCTGCACCTTGCTTGAGCAGACCTGGTAGTACGTGTCATGGGGAGGGAGTAAGAGGAGCAGAGGACCCAGCTGACAGCTGATATGTCCCTAGGCTGTTGACACAAAAAGTGGCAGGGAGGTACAGATCTGCGAGCCACTGTCAACAGAAAGCTGCTGGCGTTTTTTCCCTCCCTAGACAACTATGCATACAGTGATTTTCTGAGTCACAGCATCTCAGCCCAGCAGATCAAATAATTTGCCCGGTACTGGAATAAGCTAGTGTGCAAGCCTGGAATGGTGAGCTCGCTCTGTTTGCTCAGCTGACAGCAGCTTAGCAGTTGCTAATTCCATCGCATCCCCTCAGAGCAAAGGAGGAGAAAATGTAGCACCCAGCAAGAGAAAATACAGAGTGACTCTGTATTGCTCTTTCCACTAAATATGCCCAAATGCAGGAGACAGCTCTCTCCCCTCAGTTCCCTGAGCACAGAGTGTTTGCTTTATCCGGTGATGTAACACTGCTAAATAATAGACAAACCTGATATGAACTCTCCTACTTATCTCTGCGCTGGTGCTGGCACGTTGCAGAATCTTGGTACATTTTTCACTTGATTTTCAGCAGCTTCACAACCAGCAATATGCCACTGCCCTCTGCTGGAAAAGCACCACGAGTCGTGCCAGGTGAGGGGAACAGAAAACCGGAGTGGAATTTTGTAGATGCGTAATATTATTGCATTTACTGCACTTGGAACCGGAGCGCTGTGAAATGCGGCAGGACAGGGACAGCAGGAGCCCTCCGCCCGTCGGGCAGAGCAGGATACGCTCCCCTATCAGGGCCCTCTTCTTCCCCGGCTTCGGTGGGCTCCCAGGATGGGAAAAAAACTTGGCAGCAGAATGAAACATCAGACCAGAGTTACCAGAACTCTCCCTTTCTCCTACACTTCACATATGGAATTCAGTCGGGATTTTTAAGAACTCTTTTCTATCTAAAGCTATGTTTTTTGAGAACTCTTACTAGAATAGTCTGGGTAAAAACTGCCCAGTTTAGGCTATCTAGTACTTGCTAAAGATTCAAGCCAGCATTTATTTTGTAGTGTAGGTTGTTCAACACACCTCAGGAAAACCACATCATTCGAACTGCTGTCAGATTGTTGTGGTTATACAACCCGCATGGACATCACCGCGATGTGCACCCCTCATGAGCACTAAATCTGGGCTTCATCTAAAACCAATGGCAGCAGTATTTGAGCGAGCAGAGGTATCTGAGGAAGAGTTATCTTTCCAGAATAAGTTTCCATAAGGTTTATTTAGGTTTATTCTGGTGTGGTGCCTGAACTTTATCATACTGATTTCTCATCATGAGGGGCATTATGTTCTCCCTGAACTACCAAGACAGTATTGCTAGGTTAGTCTCCAAGCATAGAAATACTGGAGTTGCTGCCTTGAAGAACCATGGCAGATCTTCAGCTTAAAGCTGGAGGTTCAAAAATATTAGCTTTGGTTGACAGGTGCACAAATAGCCAAGGTGGTGTGTTCAACCCACTGCAATGGCCTGCCTCCATCACTGGTCAGGGTGACACATCCTGGGGAAGGAGCAAGAAATCATGTGGAAAATATAAGAAGATGCATAGCAGGCCTTGACAGCTACTCTTTCCCTTCTTTCCCTTTCAGTTTCCTTTTCTCTTCTCTCTTTTTCCCCTTCCCTTTCCCTAGCATTGTAGAAAATGATCGTCCTGAGGATGGGAGTGCCACAATGGGGACAGGAGTTCTGAAAATTAAATGGACTGAGTAACCAAAGACCAGCCAAGCAGAGGGTGAAGGAGAAAGCCTCCTCAGCATAGCAGCAGCTGGAACACTGGGTATGAAATGTCTGCTCCACAGACTGGTCTGCATGATTGGTTTCCCTGACATTAACTTCTAAGCCCTTTGCCTAATTTGCTGACCCATATATGGTTTTATGTCTTTAAATATATATTAAATGCGTAACAACTTTTTCTAATGGCTCCATGAATGACACACTGCTGCCCTGTAACACAGTAGCTGTCCCTGCAGTTACATAGATGTGTCTGATTATAGATCAGCCTTTCAAAAGTACTAAAATGAAGTGGCATTTTATGTAACTCAATGGGTTACAGTAGGAAGCTGTTAAGAGTAGAGGATTAAAATAAAATTGTTCTTGATATTTAAAAAGTGATGAAATGAAGAGAAAAATAAATCCACCCCCAAACACTGCAAATCACTCCTTACAAGTTTGGCATCTGCCAAGATCCTACTTGGAAAAAAACCCTGGGCTCCTTCCCTCAGAGGGTCCTCCCACGCTGTTCAAGGCATGAAGCTCAAGGGTAGTGTTCACTGTCCACAGGCACACCCAGCATCCTCATTAATAAATGCCACTTATCACATGGGGTTTTTTTGATCACTTTCTAAAAATATCACTGCTAAATCTTTGTATTCTGTACATTTTCTCTGATGAGATGTAAATGCAGGGAGGAGATCTGACACATTACAGCAGTTTCCGTGTTCTTTAAAGGTAAACATTCAAAGGTGGGACATTAGTGTGTTACATTTAATGTTTACACATCAGTGTGTATTAATGAAGTGATTGGCTGACTAAAATATTTCAACAGTGATCAGTCAAAGTACGATTACAAGTTGAATCAAGTTATTGAAATGAGGGACTACATTCAGCTGGAAAGAAACATGAATAGAAATAACTCATGAGTTTTAGATTATTCATTTGTATTACTTCTAAAAGATCATCCCAGCTTATTGTCTGTTGCCTTATTTTCTTTTCATTTCTATGACATGACTGCTACCATAAATAAATGAACTTGCATAACTTTCAGATCATTCACTGGATGTGGCATTGAGTACATCACAAAACGGAAAAGTATATTCCGCAAAATGCGTTCCTCTGATGAGATGGAGTTAGTCTTGCGTATTTATTTCCAACATTTTGGCTAGGCATGTACCTGTCGCACATACTTAATAAACACAAGATTATTTTCCAGAATTCCACTGAGTAGTTTTTGCCATTAAACACTAAAAATGAAAAAAAAAATATCAACCATTCACTATTAAAAGACTTTAATTATTTGGAACACTAACATCAGGAATGTTTACTTGAAAAGGTTTCTTTCCACTTCAGTCCATCTTCAAACCTGTTACACTGTATTCCACTGACTAGTATTACAAATTACACTGACATGTTTCCTCATACTTGTAAAAGATAGAACTACAGTAAATTGTTTCACAAAGTGTTTGGAAAAAACATATATAAGAAATCATTCTTTCCCTCTTCTTTTATGATGAAGCAGAAGCTTAGTTTTAAAGTAACAAGAACAGTCATTATAGAGCTAAATATATTTGACATATTTAACCTCACAAATAAATAAATATATACAAGGGAGGTTACAGCATGTCAACTACAAAGTAGAAGCTTTACATTGTAGAACTGAGAGCATTCAAGAGCATCTGACACAAAACAGTTTAAGATTACTACATGGTAGTAAAAAAGAGAAAAAAATCTTAATTCACTAAAAATATAGGTAGCTGTACATTAAATTGATAGTTAGATTACAGCTCAGCTTCAGTTAGGATACTGTGTTTGCTTTTTATTTATATTTTACTGATCTATCGTGTATTACTGATTCCTCATTTTTTCAGGAATGTTTGGTTTTCCTTCACTTCTGATCACCTTAATCAGGTAGAAATCTCACAGTAAGCTGCTATGTGAACGCTATTATCTACAGTAGTTAAGCAAGTGGGATGATAAAATGTAAGTTCAGTAAATGCTTGTACATAATCTCTCCCTAAAATATTTCCCTTACTAAAGATCTCTGACAACACTCATCCCTGTTAATAATTACATTTTAAGTGAATTGGGTTGACTTTCATTCATACCACCATGTATTGCAAGTATCTGCAGTTATGAGACTGAGGTTTCGTTAAGGTCCGTGTAACGACAGCAGTGTTTCTGGACAGAATAAGATCAGGACATCCTCCTCCTCCCACCAGGTGTTTGCAGCCAGGGAAAATATGCCATTTGTGCGGTCACAGCATTAAACGATCTCTGCACGCAAAAGCACGTGCAAAGAGCAAAGAAAGGCACAAATCCACTTCCCTAATCACTGAACATCCACCTGCTTGGCAACTGAAAAATCTCAGCACAATTTTCTGGACACCTTCTGAATACAATTAATCAAATACTTGGCTAAAAATATTTTGTTTAGAGAAAAAGTGCCTTTTTTAAAAACAAAAATTTCCATTAGGAGACATTCTCCTCTGAAGACAGTATTTGAAAATACCTTTGATGTTTTGGCCCATGCCTTCAGCGTCATGCACAGCTACAATTTTTTAAAACCTGTCATGGGGCAAGACATGCTTTGTGAGGAGATGCACTTTTGGCAGTCATGCCCCCATGGTAATGTATCACACATTTATAGAGATTAAAACAAGTAAGCATTTTATGCTCTTGTCTGTGCTCTGCACACACACAACTCAGTGTTGTTATGCACAGAGTATAATGATGTGAAATTCCCTAATGTTGCCTGAACACTGTTTAAACTCTATGCTTCCAACAACCTCAGTCAAGTCAACAAACAAGGGAGCAGGAGAGGGATACTGATAACGTTTTGTGCCCGGAAAGATGTTGTTTATTTATTACTGGCAAATGCATTCCAGCTTATTCTAATGTTGCAATGCCATCTGATGGAGGTGTCTATACATACAGTATATCTGAACTACTGAGACTGACAAACAAACTCATGGGTTTACAAAGTATTCATCTTGTATTTAAATACTTAAGTTTTAGCACCATTTGTAGTTCTTAGATTGTCTGTGGTACACATTGTGGTTTCCTCTGTCATATTTACTGTGTGCATTGCTATAAAAATACATGTGGAGAGACATCTAGCTATCTATTCATATATCTATCTGTAGTGGAATGTCGTCTATTTTGTTTAGCGAAAAAGAACATTAAACATAGAATTGCGGTGGGAGATGCTGCATTTCGTACATACCAATCAATAAATGCTGAAATGTGGCTTTGGGTAAACTTCAGATTTACCTGTGTACTTGTTCTGCGGATATGCCAATGATACCCACAACTGTCTGTTTCCATACACAGAAATGGGCTTAAAATTTGCAAGAGTTACTAGCGACCTGCACACCCTTCTCGGGCAGCAGATCTATGTAATAAGTGTGTTTCTACATACAAGGATACAAAATAGCCTGAATTTACAGCACATACTGTTTTGGTAAGCAAGATTTGCATGATAAGGTCTATTTAGTAAAAAATGGTTTAAAATAACCCTTTAACACTAGCGTTAGGGTTTTATTCACTTACAAATAAAAAACACACAGCACTAGACAGTCAAGAAGCAAGAATGTAACAAGTGTCATAGGGAAAATCCGTATTTTTCAAGAGAAAAAGACCACCAGTAAACTGTTCAATAAGAACTTGCCTATACTGCATGACACGTCTGCTGTTTTCTCCAGGAGTCAAGAGTTTCTTCTGTTTGGACTACATAATTTAGAGTTAGGCTTGTGGCTCTTCAGTCTTAAGAAATATTTACACAGGATTACAATTAGCTGTCCAGGCATCATGGTGGCTGACACACATTTAAGAACAGCTCAATACCATGGTGGAAATTTGTCTTTTTCCACAACAGTAAAAAGGTAGAGAAATTGGTCCTTGAGTGGAAGCTGTTAACAGAAGAACATTATAAACTGGGAAAAAAACCCTAAACAGGTCACATTCTATGACATCCAGTATTCTCAATTCCAGGCAGAATTTTTGTCTTCCTTTGGTTTACAAAATTCAGAAGCCCACTCAGAATTTTGTGCTGTGACTAAATGTGTCAGACATGATGATATTTTTATAGAAGTTGTCGGAGTGAGGATTGCAGTATCCCTTGACTTTGTCAATAACCTGGTGGACAGGGATGATTGATGTCTGTTCTCCATCCTCTTGGGAAAATTTTGAAGATGGCTTGTCAAGAAAAACATTCTCTAGAAAGATGAAGAAACAACAAGAAGTTAGGCCTTCTTAAGCAAACTCGTAGTTTAAGAGGTGTGTCACTCCCACACAGATATGCCTTCAATGGCCACTACTGATGAATGAAATTACTGCCCTAAAAGCCAGCAAACAACCTTTTGGCTTGGCATTGCTTCTTGTAAATTCTTTTGAGATGCCTGGTGTTGTGGACATCTTGAAATTATTGTGGGCGTCTTGATAATTTCTCATGAAATTATGCCTCTGTTCCTTTGCCTAAAGTGTGACTGACTCCTACGACCTTTTAATATACTAATTTACTGCTGATGCTTTGAATCTTACAAACTAAAAACATTTTGATAGCACTGGAATAGGGGTGACCTCCATAACACCCGGTAAACAACATCTCCATATAATGAAGTAGTGGAAAATGACAGTAAATGGATGCAATTATTTTAACAGTGGAGGTCTTAGGCTACGGATGGAAATAATGTACTTTGTGCAGAGATTTAGCAGAAGATGACTTGCATCTTCAAGCAGATAACAAGAGCTGAAACTGGCCTAAACTTTGTGCTTGCCTAGCATCACTTTCTTTTTTCCATATTGTAGAGGGTACGGACTGAACAACCGTGGGGAGGAAAAGATGCAGAAAACTGGCATCCTTTCAGAGTTCATGTGCTATAAATCATGGGTGGAGCTTAAGAGAAAAAGGAGCAAAGCAATTCTCAGCCGTGCTGGGAAAGTCTGCTTCAGCGTTGCTGTTTGGAGAATGGTCAGCAGGTAGAGCTCATGTAATGAGCAATGAGAAGGAGAGAGCCTGTATCTCATTTTCTCAAGTACATTGTCCTAATGAGATTTCTTATGTCTTCCACTGTAGTGAATAAAGCTGGAACTAATTCTCTTAACCTAGGCAAGGTTTGGACCATCGCTAGCCAACAGTAAGATGGAGTATCCTGCGAAGCAATGTTTTCTACAAGTGAAGTTTTTGATGGCTGTTTACAAGACCTTGGTGAAATCACCTTCAAAAATTCCTTGGTAAAGGATCGTTTAAGAATTTAGCATATTACTTAAACTATGATTTCATACAAAACTTTTTTCATATAGAAATAAATTAACTAAAAATAAACAGAAAAGTAACCCGCCCCTGCAGAAGTCCTGATATCAAGGCATAAAAGAGTATAAAATGTTGCAAAGAAGAAATGGATTACAGAGTGAGAAATCAAAACAGTTTCACTCATGAAAAGAGAAACAGGCATGTTCAGGCATATCAGGATGACTTTTTCAAAGCACGCAAGAATGTCTATGAATTACAGCAAATAACTCCATGTCCAACAGCAAACTGCTGAGTACTGTGTGCCTTTCAAATGTATGCATTCACTAGCCAATGGTACTACATTCTGAAGTTTTTCTACATATTGAATACCTTATTGCAAAGACAAAAAGTTAATTCTCAGTCTTTAGGGAAAGTTTTTGAAATTCCTTACAAATATATACATTTTTTTTCACAAGGCATCATTACATCGTTAAATGGCAGCTATTTCCTCATGAAATGTGCATGCACAGGAATTATGCAAGGCCTCTGAAACCAGCAGTGCCCTCGTTTTTGTTTAGCTTAGTGGGCTTCACACCTAAGTACAGGGTTAAAATCCTCTATCACTGAAGTAAATGGGAGTTGTACCACCCAATTCTCTGCAGAAATAATCTTAACTTCTAATTCATATAAGTGCTATATATGGTATTTAAGTGCTATCTACAAGATTATTTCAGACTTGTAGACAGCAGGGCCACAAGATGGAGAAGTGATTTCTTTTGTCCACACAGTAGGGCCCACCCAATATTTATTTTCCAATCGGTGTGTTCTGCAGCCAACCAGCAGTTCACAGCACAGCTTTCAGGCATATATAGTTTGTCATTCAGAGTCATTTTGGGTGTGACTGGATATGAAAAATCAAGGGCTAGAAGACTAATTCCATAGTGGCCATAGACCAAACAGAAATACAATATCTTAAAATTCCTGTAATAACTTTCAAAAATACTAAAAAAATTTCTAGGAATTGATCAGATTGTTTTTGCTTTTTAATATACGCTTTGTGTATAGGTGTTTCAACTTAATCTAATTGCCCCAGACTACTGTACACAGGCATTAATGTGAGGACATGGTCTGTTTTCTAACATGGCATCTTTCCAATGCTTCATGCCCCATGCAGAGTGCAGATGCCCAGAGCCTGAAGCACGCTTACCCTTTGATTCTGCATCAATGGCGCAAGATGTAACAGTGAGAAACAAGCAGTGCTTCTGATTAGCAAAGCCCTTTGCGTCAGTGAGGACATCATGCAAGTGGCATCCCTCCACCCTGTTCAAACCATGCATTCAGCAAAAGCAATTCTCACTTTACCTGTAATGCTCCACCACTGATGAGGAAAGGGCCTTAGAAGACATTATCTATACCACAAACACACGAATGCTTGTGTCAATTCCAGGGAGCACGTTAGAACCATATTAACAAGAGTTGCCAAAACGTATAGCTGTTACATTATTTGCCTGCAATTCAGCTAAGACATCAAACTGAGAAGTGTAGCTGCATTAAAAATCGGAATCTTAATGTTATTTTCTATTTTTTTAATACATGAGACGATATGTCAGTATTTTAAAACCTAAGATTAGCAAAAAATCCTTTGGAGTATCACAATAAAACGTGTGTTTTCAGAGGTCAGAGCAAAATGTGTCAGAAAAATGTGGTAGTCCCTTAATGTCCAATAAACTGTCACATTACAAACTATGATTACATTACTAACTGCAGGCCTTTTTAGGAAAAAATTTATGCATGGGATTAAGCTCACCAATTTGAAGAAAGTACATGAGCTTGTTCCTAACTTCAAGTTTCTGTGAACTTACTTCTTCCTATCTGGAACTGTTTTATTGTTGTGTTTCAACCACGCATTACAAAAACTCCAGCTCTAAGTCTCTTTAATTGTCAGAGTCACGAAAAGCCCTGAGTTCAACAAAAATTTTAAGCATATTTTTATCACTAATCCAGATCCCAAGGGTCTGAAGGTTGATCTGCCACGAGTACAAATGGAATTCTCTGTCTGCAGAACAGAGAATGTTCTGCAGCGGGAAGGGCGCAATGCTCTCCTCCTTTACTACTAAATTAATCGTAGCACTGCGGTCGGTGGATATTATAAACGTTGTTCATGCAAGACTGCTGACAGAAGTGTCCCTTCATAGGAGAGTGAGCTGAAGACAGCTTGATCAGGGCAGCTGGGTGGGTGGCACCCCGGTGAGGCGGGTGCCAGCCGTGTCCTCCCAGCGCAGCTGCGAATGGCAGTCCTGTGAGCAAACTCCGGGGAATTTCTAAGATACAGCTTGTTTTTACTGTATTCAAAGCAAGTGTACTTCATGTACATTCTCGATAACCAAAAAAAAATTTACACTCCTAAAATACCTGATGCACAGCTCCTCATGCTAATGGATGCATTGAATATTGTGAAGTGAGAAAACAGCAATGTAGTTCTTAAAAAAGGGGATTTCTAGACAGAAGTTGTGTACCTAACTGAACCAGGTAATGATCATCAATAAAAAAATAAGGTTTTTCCTGGAAACTATGCCACATATCAAGACAGGAAACTGTATCATCATAAATGAGACATTGAGGACCTCTGAAAATAATTTATACTTAAGAAACAACATAACTTTCCTTCCAGTAAAATCATGTATTTCTTATCTAAACATTGCTTGCAACACACTTTAAAGCAAGTAAACACATCTTTGGGTTAAATATGTGGGCAGATTTTATTTCCATCATGTTTTAGAAAAGCATTCTGTGATAATGTTATGTGACTTTACACAAGACAAAACATAAATTCACAAAAACGTAGTAACAAAAAAATCTGAAGTGATTTTCTGAAATATTATCTCACACATCTGCAAACAGATTTGCAAATCATTTCAGCTCCTCTCTTTTTTTGCTCCTTTAAAATGCTCTTATAATGAGCACATTTTTATGGCATGAGTGCAATACAGATGATGCCTTTTATTACATACACCAATGACATCTAAATAAATAAGCAGTAGATGTGTTATGTTATTTGTAGAAGGGAAAGACAATGCATACTCCGGGAACACAGTATCAATTTCCAAGTAGCCTCCATTTGCCTCTCTATCCATAAATGTGCTACAATTAAATGGAAGCAGTTTGACCAAGTGAATCAACTGTGGACTTGGGTTCAGAAGACTTGATCCTTATTTCCAGCTGTGCTGCTAACTTTCATGTTACCTTGGACACTGAACATCATCTCCCTGTGCTTTGGTTACTCTGTGTTTACAATGGGATAAAAAGACTTACCTTCTTCTAGCCAAAGAGGTGAAAACGCTATAAAAAAGTAAGGTTTGCTTTCTTCACACCTACTTTGTTTAGTATGGGAATATACCCAGATCAGAATTATATACTGGATGTACTGTATGTTTGGTTAAGATTCTTATTAAACCGTAACATATATTTTAAAAAAGCTGAAACTATATAAATTGGTGAAATTTTCTCACATTAACCTTTGGGAAGAAAACCCTATTGTACCTTTAACACGAAACTACTTATTTACAGATGTACTGTGTTACAGTGCAAGAACTCACCCGTATGGCTGTTTCGTTTGCAATATGTATTCGTTGTAGATTTTGATTTGGACGTTAAGTAGGTTGAATTGGAGCCGATGGAACTAGAGGACAGGGATTTCCCAAGATTATCAGAACTCTTCTTTATAATATTGGTTGCTGTTTTGCTCCAATCTAAAAATGATTGAAAAATTTTACATAAATTACCATAGGTAGTAAATTTACTCAGTTATGAACATTTCAAGCATTAGATACACTTCTTCATGTTGTTTATAACAAACGGCCTATCCTTTTCCTGTCAGGTAGCCTCTTTGGTTCTTAAGAAATACAAGAATTAGTCCAACTTGATTTACTTTGCTGTTTACCACAGCAGTTAAAATTGGTGGCTCTAACTCTCTAATGATAATTTGGCTGGATGGCAGAACTGTAAGATCTGGCTTTCCAGGATGCAGGAGAGCAATGAAGATCTGTAGCAGTATAAGGATGCCAGAGTTTTACCACCTGAACAGAGAAATCCAGAGAGATAGTAAAGGGACGGATAGGAGCATTTACAGAGGTCTTATCATTTCACAGCTTGATCTGCTGAGGTAGATACTACATATTAGTGGATTTGCACTTATAGGGTTACAGGGTTTATCATATTGGTGCAATATTAATTAATAATAATGGTTATTCAGTAATTTACATCTGACGAGTTTTGTCTGAACTATTAACACAATAGGCTCTTATACTGGAACAACTTTCAAAATTAAATTAAATGACTAACACCAATAAAATTACTGAGGAACATTCTCACTAAAAAACTCATCACAAGTGTCCCAATACCAGTAGAATAAATGTATCTAACTACTTTTGTATCATATACTTGCAGGTCAGTACAGATAGTTTCACACTTTAGTCTTGATACTGTTATTCACTGTATTGCAAGGAAATTCACAAAATGGAAGAGAAGTCCAAACCAAAGACACACGGGCCACTTTTGCCTTAAATCAAGACAAATATTTTATACCAAGTCATTGCTATAGGGTATAGGTTACTATTTCTCTGATCTAGCTATGGCAGTGTTGCAAGGCTTTGGCTTGTTTGTTTCTTCGCTTAATTGTAGCATGCCCTAAAGTACATTTCAATTGGACAGGTATGCAAGTTCACATTTGGCTTATATTTCACTTTTCTGCCTGCAAACTGTGTCAGGTTCATGGAGAATAAAACCAGCCGGTGGTGATGGACTGGTTAATGCTAGGCATAATGACAGCACATTAACTGTGCCACTGAAGTACTCCTATCCTTCAGGTTTTTATTTCTGTTATACCCAGAAGCTGCCCACCAGCAGCATAAAAATCTGGAAATAATTCATCCACCTGTGTTTGCCAGTTCAGGAGTTACAGCGGGAACCACATGGAAACTGAACATATGAAACAATCTGGATGTCTGATCTGAATGAATATGCTTTTCCTAATTTGTATTAACTCTCTGAAATCACGAATCAGGTTTTCTTACTACAAAGTGAAAGCATAAATGTTTTATAGTGTGCAATGAGAATGTATTTCCTAAAAAAACCAGAGCAAAACAAAGCAAAAGTCTTGGTGGCAAAGCAGTTACTTATAATCTTGAAACAAACCTTGGATGCCAAGAGAGAAAGGACACAAGGGTATTCGGGGCGCTGTTATTATCTGGGCTAGGCTAGCTTACCTTACTAGGCAATGAGCTTGTGCCACCCTACATCAACTCTCGATTTCAACCCTCGTCACTGAGCAAGAACCATATGAGCAAGAATTATATGGTCCAAAAACATTACATCAGACAACAAAGCAAGATCCAGTCATCTAAACACAGGAGTCTAATGCCATCCGAGATGGCCAAACGTGCAGGAGACTATAAGCACAGTGTCCCAAGTGTTGCACTTCGAAGTGTCCAAACCAACTGCTCTCCTTTCTCTCTGAGATTCACAGACAAAGATGAACTTCAATTCTGGAACCTAATCAGGTTCTATCTGCTAAAGGAATCTTCTACGTTTTGGAGTCTCTAATGATCTCTCTGAATTATATAGTGAAGGACAGAACAGTCTGAAAAGGCAAAGATAAAAGCAAAAGACCTCAGAGTATTTCTATCTGTCTTTTAACAAATTGCTCCTACATCAACCTAATAGTTCACACAATTCAGTCAACACACTGTCGTGTAGGAGAAAAGGAATAAGATTGGCTTTTGAATGAAAGAGTTTGAATCTCTGGACCTTTATTTAATTTTTTTTAGTTTGCAGGGTCCAAATGGCCTTCCAAAACCTTGCTTATAGCCCCACAAAATTTACCAGCTTTCAGTGGAAAACTGAAAGAGAAGATTTGAGAATTTTTATGGAGTGATATCTGAAAAGTCCCTTGGCATTTGTTAGTACTGAAGTGACAGCCTATGATTAATTTATTTTTCCATATCTCTGGCTTACATAGTATATTAAAAATAACTTGGCAAGCTGTTCACCTGGACTTTTACGGACTACTGCAGCATCTAAGGAGGGGAGCTGTGAATTGCTTTTACCTGAATTGTCTGCCAGCCGGAATCTGCCACAACAGAGATGTCTTCTCCATTGTTTCTGTACGTTTTCTTTCATAGCACAATGGAATACAAATATAAATAAACCTGCGACAAAAGCAAATAAACAACAAATGAAGCATGTATTTATAAGCAGACAAATAGGTTAACTAAAGTCTGCTAACAAAAGACCATGAAGTACAAGCGAAGGAAAATCATCTTAAAGTTTTCTTACTGTCATCTATGCTTCAGTTAAGAGGTATGGAAATTGATTAAAATTTTGCCATCCTCTAGCTGCTATGTAAGTGCTTGTGACATCAGAAGAGAGAGAACTGGAGCCCTTTTATTGACACTGTTGATTTAGATCCTGCTCAGTGTGGATCTTCTAATTTTTTATTGGCTTAGAGGAAAATAATTAAAAGGTTTTGTCTTTGGACAAAATGAATACTTTGCAACATCAAGAGCCAGACTGCAAAGTAAATACAGACACTGTTATATTAGCAAGAAGGTATTTTATCTTATTCTGTTCCGTATCTACAGAACTGTGGGCTGCATTCTTTTAAAACCGGTCTTGTAATTGGCACTAAAGAGTGCCCTGAAAAAGCACACTTGGATGTATAGCCATCACATGCAGGTACTTGAAATGATTATGAAAATGGTAAGTGTATGTTCACAAGTACTAATTAGGTGTCCAGCTACTTAATTCTGAAGAAAATTACTCAGTTTGTGTATGCAATTGCAATAAATGTGCTTAAGAATGTTTTTGTAGAGATCATGTTTCTCATGCAATTCTATAATCTTTATTTTCAAGACAGAAGATAAGCATCTATCATGTAGTAAAGGAGGTCTTAACTGGGCGTATGGTATGATTTCATCATTCTACGGAGATACTTTGGAGCTAAATATAGAAGTTGGAAATCTCATATGCTCCTAGCACTTCCCCAGCAGGCACTGGCTGTGGAATCTTCCATCGTTCTCCAGCTTGGCCTGTTCTTGTTCTATCATTATTCACTGGAAGAGAGCCAGCCCGGGGCTGAACACCTGATGGCAAAATGTTACTGCTGAATCCCTCATGGTTATATCTTAAACATGAATAAATGCTACATAATGTGGGCGAACAGGGTTAAGTGCCATCCTTTACGACTGTTCCTTTATGGTCATCAGGAATAGCTCCATATACTAATGCCTACTAAAGTTCAGCTGGTAGAAGACAAGGGCAGGGTATAGCTCGGAAGAAAATGCTTTGGAGCATAAAATTATCCTCTCTTCTCCAAAGTGGTGAGGTCTACTTTTGCATGAATGCTCGTCATTGAACTAGACTTGTATTTGCTTATAGCCATCAGGCCAGGCTGCAACCACTGAGATCAGTTAACTTTAGGTAAAGGTTGTGTCATGAAACACATTTTTTGCAATGTTTTTCAAGAGCTGCCGTTGAAAAAAAAGGAGAAGCACAATTTAAGGCAGGCAAACATACCTTAAATGCTGCCCCTAAGCAAGCTCTGTTGAATTATGGCTACTATGTTTGCGTTTAGTAAAATATTTCTGTGTGTGATTTGTTTTAAGCACAGAGTAATTCCAGTGCAGTCACTAGCAGCTCTTACAGGCTTAGAGTTATGCAGTTGTTTGTGGCTCAAAGTACCTCCTAGGACTCCTGTACAGCTACAAACTTACTAAATTTATGCTTAATTAAATTGTGGTGAACGTTTGGAACATTGTGAATGGTTAAAAAAGAAAATACACATGTCTACAGTAATACAAAACAAACGTACTGCATTAAGTACTTTGTCTTTGCCCCGTCTGGGCTTGGTCTCTGAAATTTTTTTCTCTGTACTTCATTATTCATAAAGTTTACAATGTGCTTCAGTAATATAGCTTTGGTTTTGTTTCCTAGAGCCAAATCAGACCCTAGGCTTGGCTCTAGCTTGGCTCTGACTTGAAAGTATTTGGCTTGCCCAGGCATATATATAAAATGAGCAGCCAGAAAAGAGATGTTCCCAGATTTTTTCTCTGAGCATCAAAGAGAGAAAAATCATTTCCTATATAGATGAAATAGCAAAGTACAGTAACGCCAGTAGTTTCTGCAATTTACTTTTTCACTGCCAGTGCACAGAAAACTAGGTTGATGGAGGCTGCTGGTACAGCTTAAAATACTACTGCAGTTTTCAAAAAACTTGTGAGAGAGAATAAACATATTTACTGGTGGCTCAATAATGAAGTTCATGCTAACACTGATGAGAGACTTGCCATACTGAACTGCTTTTTGCTGCTAGGAAATGCTTCCTGATACAAACCCTAAATTTTTCTTTGCTCCATTCCATCCCCTTACTGCTACATGTGCATTACATCAGTTGTACGTGATTTTAAACATCTTATTTTCTTGTTCCTTTAGCTTTGCCTAGCTCTTTCTGCACAGCAATAAGCATTTTGAGACACAGGATAGTTTTCTTCCTGTGCTTGATGTGACAGGCCTGAACATATACTGTGCCATCTTTGCTACCACAATCCATGAAAAGCTCATCAATCTTTTTCTTTCTGCATTAACTCCTCAGGTTTTTCAGCTTCATTTTCTGACTTGACTGCCTTCCAAATATTCATTTTCCATTGAACAGTGCTACTACCCCACAGAGACTTCAGCAGTGGTGGTCAACTTTGTGTGCACTCCGCACATACAAGCTTAATTGATTGCACTGGAAATTCTGGTTTCAGAGAACTTCTTGAATTTGATCCTTGGCATGCTCTTCAGAGCTTAAATCTTTTTTCATGTTCTTCCCATACTTCCAATCTCTCTAGGCCCTTCTGAATTTCTAACACAGGCACATTTCAGCAAATACTTCATTATGCTGCTAAGGGAGTATCAGAATCTGTTCTTTGGAAAAAAAGTCTTTAGTAAGAACACCACATCCAAACAACTTTTGCCATTTTGCCTAGCATTTTAGATTGAAACGGAACCAAACCAAAAACCACAACATTATTCTCTTTCCACGAAAGCTCAATAAATCTTTTAATGCAGTAAATATGTCTCAACTGTAACAGATAAAATCCACACAGAGTAACATTAAGTACTTTTTCCATAAAGGGAAGATATTTTGCTGACCCTGGGAAAATTTATATATTATCTCAATATTTGTGGGGCACAACACAAGCTCCTCCAATGACATTCTTGGGTTTGTTTTTTCTTATGGTTCTTTTTTGGGCAAATTTATTTTTTATCTCAATATGTGTGTGGTGTAACACAGGGCTCTCCAATGACCTTCTTGGGCTTTTCTTTTTGTTATGTTTTTACTTGGTCTTTATTAGCGAGTAGGGCAAGCGGAGGTGGAGATTCTTATGTCATTTGGTACATACGTAGATTTCAGCTCTGAGCTGAAATTATTTAAATGTCAGCTACATATTTCCGTAATTTATAACCATTTGATACAATTATAGCACTTTTCAGAAGGATGAACTATGTTGGAAAAGTAAAATATTTAGAACTTCAGTAAGGAAACAAAAATAAGCTGACTAAAACAGTTGCTGAATTTTCCTTAAAGAATATCCTATATACCTGTGCTGTCTCTCTGCACTGAAACAGGACTGAATTTTGTTCTATGACCTTCTCATGCCTTAATAAAATAATTACGAGCTTCACAGATTCCCTACAGGAATAAATTAAGGAAAGATGCTTCCTATATTTGTTATAATGAGTGAAAGGAAATGTTGAAAGTCATACAGCATCTATCTCAACAGAGTTCACTGCAGACTGTTAGTTAGGAATAGTACTATTTATAATAAAGTGCATTTTATTGAAAAGACCTTGAAAATAATTAATTTAACTAAGATATTCAAACCATGGGTAGTTGGTATCACTATGGCACATAAAAAGACGTTTTAGTATCAAGGAAAGATCCAGAAAGCTTGGATCTGAGTTATCTGGTCAAACCACCGGACATAATATGTCCCAGAACAGCAACAGCTCAAATATTATTTCTTCACAGAACAGAAATTCAGCTTACCTTGCAATGAGTTGAAAATGGAGAAGAGGTACAGGAAAGCAAGAGTTAAGGGACCCCAGGCAAAAAAGGCAAAGCCCCACGTCATGCCCAGGAGGAAGGTCAGGCTGACCACGCTACGGAGGTTCCTCAGGATCTCTTCCTTCAGGCTCCGATTAGTTCTTTTCCCATTCCTCCCACAGATCTGCACCATCACCACAATAAACATAGCAACGTTCATCAGAAACATGATTCCAAAGTAGCCAGCACAAGTCACGTAGAAGACAACTTCATTCTTGATCCAGCAGCTGCAAAAAGGTACAAAAATCGGATCATTTTTAGATAAAGCAAACTATCCTCCAATTATTTATATGACTACAAGGAAAACCAGTCTATGTCTGATTCTACTGATGCAGAGCTATACTTTCAAATGAAACCCTCGTCTATTTGCTGCTTGTAAAAAGGATGAAGCCCAGTGACATCTTAAGTGTGACTATGGCACATATTAGTATCATGTCAGTAATCTGAGGGTTGTACCATATTTTAGTTAAAACTATTTAAAAAGGAAATCTGACCTCAGATACAAGCTGTGGGAACTGCAATCCCATCACAGAAACTTTAGACTCATAAGTATGAGTACCTTCATCACTTTCATCTGTGTGAAGCATAGGACACTTTAGTAACAGAGCGGGCAATCTTGGATCTGCAGTGCCAAAACCTCAAGTTTCTGCCACTTGAGCTAAAGGAGAACTCATAGAGCTCTGGAGAAGAAGCAGGATGGGTAGTCCTTTGAGGTAGCCATTTGACAGTCAGACATGTGACAGTCACCCATGTGAGAGATCTAGCTTATTCCTCTAGCAGTAAATGGCCGGAATGCTTAACATAATACTTTAATAAAAATACAGAACGATATTTTTATTTATCATGATGAAGTGTTGCAGGCAAGGAACAGAAAATGAAGTAACAAAAGAGTCACAGAAAAATTCTGGCATTTGGAGGTTATTAACTGGACATCAAGAGAGGAACATAGAAAGCTAAAGAACTACATTTACAAAAGGCTGGTTTATTTACAAAGGACACTGTTTTTATATTACTTCTTTCTTTGCGCTTAGCTAGAAGACTTAGCTTTCATTTAAGATAAACCAAAACAGGTATTTTTATTTTATTTTCATGAGAGAACTTATGAATTACTCTTTTTCCAGAGGAGTGTCGGCACCTGGCATTGACTAACACAGCTTTTCCTCCAATTTTTCTTACAGCCTTCTTTACACTTCAGATTCAAATAATTTAGAAGGCAATTTTGTCCATTTTGCTTGTTTAATGCATGTCTGACTTTTCCAAAGCAACCTGACTAATTTTTTTTCCAGACTGTAAATGCTAAATTGTCAGAGATTAAATGAAATACTCACAAGTCGTCTCCTCCTTGCCCGTCAGCATCTTTGCCGTATAACTCTTTGCCATAAACATTAATTGCATTTGTATTAGCACTTGCTAAAACAATTGCTATCACCAGAGCTGGCAAACCTGTAACACAAGAAAACTTCTAGTTTGTTTTCAAATCTCCTAAACCTTCAAAATCGCCAGGCAAAGTTAAGTTATTGATGTCTCCATTGCTACTGCTTTAGTACAGAGTATCCTGAGGTAGTTCTATGTCAGAAAACTGTACAGAGAAGTAGAAGAAAACAATTTTTCAAACAGTACAAATATATAAAACTTTCAAAATGCTTAATGGGCATTAATGAATAAACCTTATAATGTTCTGTAAGGTAGAAAACGTTATTTTAGTATCTGATGTGAAAGCTACAGTAGAATAATCTCTCCTAAATATTCAAAGTTAAATTTGCATTTGCGCACAGGGTCTCATAATAAAGTGAGAAGGTTAACTATTACAAAAATGAGATCTAATGGAGGGATGATAATAGGATTTTTTTTGAGGGATTTTTTTTCAGAGATGCTAATGTGACCTGATTAGGCTGGGGAACTGGGGAACTTGAACTTGAACCTGTAATTTCTCCACTGCTTCTCTCAACTGTTAATCTCTTCTTTTTTTCTACAGTATTATATATCCTTTACTTAAATGTGTCCAAAAAAATGAAGTAAACTATATATTTTTAATACGAAGGGAATATTTTGGGAAAATAACAAACAACTATGCACAATAGAACTTCGTGCAGAGAGGTACAGCTTACACAAAAGAAACGTATGTTTCCTGACATGCCTTATTTACATGTCTTATCCTTGCTATGACAAAACAGATTCAAAGGGGAAGAGGTTAATTTGCTTTTCCGACCACTCAGTCCTTGTCCTCTGCTGAGGTTGCCAAATTGGATGCTAGTTGCCAATGGAAAGACATCAATTATCAGCTGGACTGAGGTCAGTGCTCTAGCCATGAGGTTAATGGTTTTCTATTGTGTTGTATTATTTCAAACACAATATGTGCATTCAGGCAGAAGGCACAGATTCCTGATACAGAAAAAAATGAAGAATAAAAGCCTTGCTGCCCGAGCCTTGCAGTTATTTTTCAGTATTACATTTTCCATTTCAGTCCTGCAGTGTACACTGCTTAGGGGAGGCAGGATCTCTTTGTGGTTTAAACACTGTGATGAAGCTCAGGAAATTTTAGTTGTTTCTGATTCTGCTA